>Ga0316205_10001119_pt1 | contig 37150 bp, 37 predicted proteins | sample 3monthpyrite_MG_FD_204941 | JGI IMG/M metagenome (GOLD analysis project Ga0316205, IMG submission 204941) | Microbial mat bacterial communities from mineral coupon in-situ incubated in ocean water Damariscotta River, Maine, United States -... | ecosystem: Environmental > Aquatic > Marine >...
GACAGGGGCGTGCCACGGATGGCACGCGTTTCCGCAGCCACAGAAAGTGGCTTCGGAAACCCCCTCACCCATAGTCTGCGCGCAGGGAACCGGCAACGCCGGCGCAGATATCGAGGTGCCCTTTCTTTTGGGTACTTTTCTTTGGGCAAACAAAGATTTGTACACGATGTACTTATACTGCGTAGGCCATGGATGGCCGGGAGCTGTGCAAGTACCACGGTTGCCGGGACGGGCCCCGGCCCTTTTAGCTAAAACACTTACCCAAACGACAGGAAACATACCCAACCTAGCAAGCCGTTCGCGGTCAGGAGGACCGTTTATTAATGTCTACAACGTATGGCCTGTTAACCGCTCCTACATATAGATACTACTTCTCCCCGCCAACAATCACCGTCACCATCCGATCCGAATGAACCCTTCGACGCATCGTCTCATGAATCTGCTTCAACGAAATCGCTTCTATTGTCTTATTAAAGTCATCCAGATACGTCAACGGCAATTTATAAAAACCAATCATCGCCAGATAACCCAGTATCTTTTTATTACTGTCAATACGTAATGGAAAACCACCTGTAATATTTTTACGCGATGCCGTCAGTTCTTTTTCGGTCATACCTGTATCAACATAATCCTTGATCGTTTGACGCAATACTTTGACACCAAGATCGACCTGATCATTTTTTGTCTGCATACCAACCTGAAATAACCCTTTACGCGCAAGCGGCGAAAAATAACTATAGACACTATACGACAGACCACGTTTCTCACGTACTTCATCACTCAATCTTGATACCAGGCCACTGCCACCCAGCGCATGATTACCCAGGTACATAACAAAATAATCCGGATCGCCTCGATAATTACCCGGGTGACCCATGTACACATGCGTTTGCGTGGATGGATGAGATATCCTAATCGTTTGCGCCTTCTTCAGATCTACTACCTTTGGTAACGGCTTCGCTGGCTTGCCTGCCGGGATATTTTTCATCAGCTTATCGATTAACTTATTCGCAGCCTTGCGATCAATATCACCAACAATCGCAATAGTGGCATTACTGGCAACATAATATTTCGCAAAAAACTTTTTCAAATCGGCTGCGGTCAATGCCTTTATCGTTTTTTCAGTACCATTGGGCATTTGCGCATAAGGGTGATCACCATAAGCGGCCTTATAAAAAGCACGCGCCGCTATTTTAGACGGGCTTTGTTTTTCCCGTTTCAGGCTAATAAGATATCGTTTTTGCTCACGCGTAAAATCACTCTGAGTAAAATTGGGCTTTTCCATCACCATGGCCAATGTATCGGTCGCCTGATCCAACCATTTTTGCTGCGTAAGACTGCGAAGTTTTAACCAGGCGCGATCACGATCAGCGGAATGACCAAACTCTGCACCGACACCCTCAAAACGCTGCGCGATTTTGGTTGCATCCAGTCCGGCCGCACCCATTCCAAGCATGTGACTAGTCATGGATGATAACCCTGACAAATTGCCATCACGTGCACTACCCGCATCAAACGTAATTTGCAAATCCACTATCGGCAATCCAGGTGCATGCACATAAAATACCTGCGTACCCTGCTTGCTTGTCCAATGCTGGATATCCGGTGCTGCCTGTACTGGCAGAATCACAAAACAGACCGATAAAAATAAACTTATTCTTGTCATCATTTTAATGGCGTCCATGTGCGCCTCCGCTTGGCTTGCGTGCTGCTTTTTTATCCATCGGCATTGGCACCAGCTCAGCAACGGTTAATTTATCTTCTATCAAATATTTTTTCGCGACCTGTTGTACCTGCTCAGGTGTAACGGCTTGAATTTTTGCAACATAGTCATCCAGACGTTTCCAGCCAAGGCCGACTGTCTCATAAGTACCAAGCTGCATGGCCTGATAAAAAATGGAATCACGTTCATAAACATTGCTGGCGACAACTTGTGCCTTGATCCGATCCAGCTCTCCTTTTGAAACCATGCTGGTTTGAAGCTCCTTTATTTCCTTTAATAAGGCCGCTTCGGCCTGTTTTATGGTGTGACCTTGAGCTGGCACACCTTCCAGCAGGAATCGTCCTGCCAGGCGACTTGATAGACTATAACCGGCACCGGTGCTGGTCAGGATACCCTGCTCCCGTACGAGCCGTGTTGACAAACGTGTGCTGGTCCCACCATCCAGTACGCCAGCAAGCACTTCTAGCGCATAAACTTCCCAGTCATCCTTGGCCACTTTCAATGAAGGTACGGCATAACCCATGAGCAAATAAGGCAGTTGCGCCGGCATTTTCACTTTGATTCGACGTTGGCCTTTTTGTTCAGGTTCAGTCTGGGGTTTAGGTGGTGACAGGTTTTTCGAAGGTTTTAATGGCCCAAAATATTGTTTGGCCAGTTGGTATACTTCGTCCGCTTTGACATCACCGGCAACCACAACGGTGGCATTATTCGGTGCATACCATTGCTTGTACCAGACCGCCAGATCTTCTACCTTCATACTTTTTAAATCATTCATCCAGCCAATGACGGGGGTTCGGTATGGGCTGGTGATAGACGCCACGCCATTAAATTGCTCGTAGGTATAGGCCTCAGGTTTGTCCTCGGTGCGCAGGCGTCTTTCTTCCATCACCACCTTTACTTCTTTCTGGAATTCTTTATCACTGAGCTGCAGTCCGCGCATCCTGTCAGCCTCCATTTCAAAACTGACTTTCAGGCGAGACTTCTCAAGCCGTTGAAAATAAGCAGTATAATCTCGGCCTGTGAATGCATTTTCTCTGCCTCCATTAGCGGCAATAATGCGTGAAAACTCCCCTGGCGCGAATTTTTTTGTACCTTTAAACATCATATGTTCCAACACATGTGAAACACCCGTAATGCCATTAGTCTCATAGCTGGAGCCAACCTTGTACCAAACCTGCGAAATCACCACCGGCGCCCGGTGATCTTCCTGTACAATCAGCTTTAATCCATTATCCAACTGGTATTCGCTTACACCTGCTTCGGCAACCAGACTGGCCAAAAAGCCGGCACAGACCAGCATTGCCACATTCATTCTTTGCATAAAATCGGCTTCCTTATTAAGAAGTGGTAGAATATATCACGTTAATACAATATGACCTGATAGATTATGTTTGGTTTCAAAAAAGATAAATCAAAAGACACAACTGACTCCGACAGCAAAAAAGGCCTGTTTGCTCGCCTCAAAAGTGGCCTGTCACGTACCCGAACGAGCCTGACCGACGGACTGGCCGATATTGTTCAAGGTAGCAGAAAAATAGATGACGATCTGCTTGAAGAGCTCGAAACCCAGCTACTGACTGCAGATGTCGGCGTTGACGTCACGCAGAAGATTATCAGCGATCTCACACAAAAAGTATCACGTAAAGAGTTAGCCGACGGTGACGCCCTTATGGATGCCCTGCGACAAGAAATGTTACACATTCTTGAGCCAGTCAGTCAGCCTCTGGAGATCAATAGCCAGCAAAACCCTTATGTCATTCTGGTTGTCGGCATTAATGGCGCAGGCAAAACCACCACTATCGGTAAACTTGCCAAGCGACTACAACAACAGGGGCATTCTGTCATGCTCGCTGCCGGTGACACCTTCCGTGCCGCAGCCGTTGAACAATTACAAACCTGGGGGGAACGCAACGATATCACTGTCATCGCCCAACATACCGGGGCTGACTCCGCTTCTGTCATATATGACGCCATGGAGTCTGCACGCGCAAAAAACATCAATGTCCTGATTGCCGATACCGCTGGTCGCCTGCATACACAGGATAATCTCATGGAAGAATTGAAAAAAATCAAACGGGTAGTGAGTAAAAACGATCCATCAGCGCCACATGAAGTCATGCTTGTCGTGGATGCAGGCACCGGCCAAAACGCCCTGTCACAAGCCAGTCAGTTTAACCAGGCTGTTGACCTGACTGGCATTTCGATTACCAAACTGGATGGCACAGCAAAGGGCGGTATTATATTCGCTATTGCTAATAAACTTAATACGCCCATTCGTTACATTGGTGTTGGAGAAGGCATTGATGATCTTCGGGTTTTTAACGCCGAAGAGTTCACTCGGGCGTTATTTGAGTAAATTTTTTCACGTTAACAGTCAATTTTTCGCTTGCAAAATATTGTTATTTTTATATCCTCACTAACAGGTAAATGACAGAATTGGGGCTGTTAAATGCCAATTACAACAAAAATAAAAAAACAAATAAGCTTCATTCACAGCAAGGGAGCAGGCACACTGACGCTTGGTGACCTTGAGACACACCACTGTCTATTTGTGAACAATCCATCTATCTACGGCTATAACGAAATCCTTGATTTAAGCTCAGCTGATTTATCCGCTTTAAACCATACTGAAGTTCTAACCGTTGCTGAAACAGTCTCAAGTTCAAATGCCTATGATCCAAAATCAAAACTCGCTATCATCCTGAAAACCAAACAACAGGAAGAAGTTATAAACCTGTATCAACTAGCCAGGACTTTCTCCGATAATCCTTGCCGATCCATGCTGACTTTCTACTCACATAATGATGCCATGAAATGGATAAGCAACTAGTCTAACCCCAGTAACTATTCATGATTCACTCACCATTACACTTAAGTTACTGATCACGTTTAATATAGTAGCGCTGCCACAGAAATATCAAACAAACATACCATCACCTTTCAATTTCACATAGAATAGTCAACAACAGAATAAAATAAAAATTTTATATATGATCCGCTTCCAAAATTTATTCAAACGTTATCCTGGTGGGCATGACGCCCTGTCAGATGTGTGTTTTGATCTTGATGATGGGGAAATGGCATTCCTTACCGGACACTCTGGCGCGGGCAAAAGCACTTTATTAAAAATCATCTCACTAATTGAAAAACCGACACGCGGACAGGCCTTGCTCAATAATGTTAATCTGGTTCGCGTCAGTAAACGACGCATACCTTACATGCGTCGTAATATCGGTATTATTTTTCAGGATCATCAATTGCTGTTTGACCGCACCGTCTTCGACAACGTGGCTTTACCTCTGATCATTGCCGGTTATCGCCACCAGGAAGTTGGCAGCCGTGTTCGTGCTGCCCTCGACAAAGTGGGTCTTTTGAACAAAGAAAAACAAAACCCGATCACATTATCCGGTGGTGAACAACAACGCGTTGGCATTGCCCGTGCAGTGGTTAACAAACCACCGTTGTTATTGGCCGATGAACCCACTGGTAATCTCGACCCGGAACTTTCATGGGAAATAATGCAACTGTTTGAAAACTTCAATCAAGTCGGCGTCACAGTCATGATTGCCACACATGACATCGAACTCATTAAACGCATGGACCATCGTATCCTGACTTTAAACCAGGGGAAAATGATCGAGCAAACCGTTGAGGATCTCCGCGCATGAACCGCTCTGCGAATAATGGTTCGCCCAGAGGTGCTGCCGATACCAGCCAGCCGGCATCAAGGTTAACCGCCTATCTGATTAATCATGCCCAGGTTTTTATTTCCAGCCTGGGTAAATTATACCGAGCGCCACTATCTAACATCATGACGATTGCCGTTATCGGTATTGCCCTGGCATTTCCTATGGGGCTGACCGTGTTATTGCAAAACATGCAAATCGTCAGTGGCGGCTGGAACGGGGCGACACAAATTTCATTATTCACCAAACTTAATATCAACAATGAACAGGCAGCCGAACTTGGGCAGCGTTTACGCCTGATGCCTGAAATAAAATCTTTACATGTGCTCTCGCGAGATGAGGCAATGAGTGAATTTCGCTCACTTTCAGGCTTTGGTGAGGCTCTCGATGTGCTGGAAGACAACCCCTTGCCAGCTGTATTGATTATTCGACCAACCGCCCAATACAGCACCCCGGATCAAGTCGCTTTGCTGGTAGAAAAATTACGTTCCCTGCCAGAAATTGATATTGCCCAGCTTGACCTGCAATGGGTAAAACGACTCTATACCATGATGGAAATTGGCGAGCGCGGCATTCTGGTCATTGCCGCCTTGTTAGCCCTGGCTGTCTTACTAACAGTCGGAAACACTATTAGGCTTGATATACAAAGCCGACGTGATGAAATCGTCATCATCAAACTCATTGGCGCTACCAATGCTTTTATCCGTAGACCATTTCTGTATACCGGTTTCTGGTATGGCATACTTGGCGGAATCTTTTCATGGATCATGATAGAAATCTCTTTAAGCCTACTATCCGGACCTGTACAACAACTTGCTGGACTATATGGCAGTAGTTTTGTGCTGTCTTCCATGAATATAACAAACACCCTGACTTTAATAGGTGTCAGCCTGTTACTTGGCTTATGTGGTTCCTGGATTGCAGTTAGTAGACACCTGCAAGAAATTGAACCTACTTAACATTTATAGCTGTCAAGGGGTTTATAGTGAAGATCGGGGCATAAAAACATTAACATTACCCAACTAATAATCAGTATTCTAACTAAACAATTCGTCAAAACGGGCGCTAACATGTTGGTAGATAACCTATTAAGGACAGTCATCAAGACCTCAAATGGCAAAATCAATTATTAAAAAAACTGTCAGCATCATGGTTGTAGATGGCTCGGAAGTATCTCGAACCATTATCTCCAGAATACTCAAGGCAGAAATGCCCAACACCAGCATTATTACGTGTGGCAATGGAGAAGAGGCGCTTGCGCACCTGGCCATTGAACATTATGACCTGATTACAACCTCGCTAATGTTGCCAGACATGGATGGACTTCATCTCGCGCGTACTGCTCGTCAGTCTGACAGTCACCACTACACGCCTATTGTTGTTGTATCGGGTGATGCGGATAATCGACTGTTACGCGAAGGTTTTGAGGCAGGGGTAACTGACTATTTTGATAAGTCTCTTGGATATAATGATTTTGTAGACTTCATCAAAAACATCACTCGACGCACATCCGGTCTCGTTGGCCGCGTACTGTATATAGAAGACAGCAAAACCGCCGCCATGGTAACGCGCCATATTATGGAAAAACATGGCCTCAAAATCACACATACTACAAATGCTGAACACGCCCTGGAATTACTTGAAAAAGCCGCCGAGCAAAGTGTTGACGGCGATAGTGGTTATGACATCATCATCACCGACTTCTATTTACAAGGCAAAATGACTGGCGGCGATTTATTACATGCCGTGCGTACCCGCATGCACTACTCTCATCAGGAAATGCCTGTACTGGTAGTCACTGTGTCCGATAGTGCAGAAAAACAGGCCGAAGTATTTCATGCTGGCGCCAACGATTTTGTTTCCAAACCCATTGTTGAAGAGATACTGCTGGCCCGTATCTACTCCCTGTTGTTGATCAAACAGCAATTCAATGCATTACGGCGCCAGGCAGAAGAGATGCGCGAAATCGCCGCAACAGACAGCCTGACAGGCGTTAAAAGCAAACGCTATCTACTTGATAATGGTGATAAATTCATCACCGATAAAAGCAATCATCCAGTCTCTGTATTCCTGCTGGATATCGATCATTTCAAAAATATCAATGATACTATGGGACATATCACCGGAGATCATGTACTTGCCGGTCTGGGAGAACTTCTCAATGCCAGCTTTTCCAAAGATGCACTGATTATCCGTTTTGGTGGTGAGGAATTTGCCATCATTCTCCCCAAGGTCAGTATAGAAACAGCAAAAATGAAGGCTGAAGCTATTCGCCGCAAGATTGAACGACTCAATCCCGTCAACGTGCCCATCACTATCAGCCTGGGAATAGCATCAACTATCGATCACCCTGACATCAACCTCAATGACCTCATTCAACTGGCTGACAAGGCTCTATATGCTGCCAAGGACTCGGGCAGAAACCGTATCTGCATCCATTCAGCCAGCTGTGTCGAAAACATGGTCATACCAGACATGGATTCCGGAATTTTCGATTTCCTCAATCAAAACGATACGTACATACAGTAAGTCATTGTATATATTGAATAATTAAATTCATAAATGTCAGTGAACTATTCCAGCTAATCCCCCTCTAATTATTAGCACTCTCTATGATTGAGTGCTAAAATAGGATCAAGTTTACAGATAGAGGAGAAGTAATCGATGAGCAAGGCTCTAAGCATCAGCACGTTCGATAACGCAATGACTGTACTAACAGGCAATATTAACTCATACATACAGTCTGTTAATGCAATCCCTGTCCTCAGCGCCGAGGAGGAACGAGAGCTCGCGACACAATTACAGCAAGACAACAACCTTGAGGCAGCACGTAAGCTGGTTCTGCCGCACCTACGTTTTGTTGTATATGTAGCTCGTGGTTACAATGGCTACGGCCTGCCACTGGCTGACCTGATACAGGAAGGCAATATTGGTCTACTCAAAGCTATCAAACGTTTCGACCCGGAAAGAGGTGTTCGCCTGGTTTCCTTTGCTGTGCACTGGATTCGCGCCGAAATTCATGAATTCATTCTTCGCAACTGGCGCATCGTAAAGGTAGCCACTACCAAAGCTCAACGTAAATTATTCTTCAATCTGCGCGGATCTAAGAAACGCCTGGGCTGGTTGAACCATCAGGAAGTTAAGCAAGTAGCCAGTGATCTGGGTGTTAAACCCGAAACAGTGCTCGAAATGGAGTCACGCCTGAGTGGCCAGGATGTCGGCTTTGACGGGTTTAATGACGATGACGATGACAAAGACTACTACGCTCCAGCCAGCTATCTGCAACACGATAAAGCCGATCCGGCAACCGCGCTCGAAGCAGTTGATTGGTCATCTTATAATACGGAGCGTTTATACACCGCGCTATCTGAGCTTGATGATCGCAGCCGTGAGATCTTAAGTGCTCGCTGGTTACAAGACACCAAGCTTACTCTGCACGATCTTGCTGGTAAATTTGATATATCAGCAGAACGTATCAGACAGCTCGAACAAAATGCGCTTAAAAAGCTCAAGCAACACCTGTCATAAACCACACAACCTGCCGGTTATTAACCGGCAGGTTGTGCATTTTCGTAACAATCATTCCATTTTCACTTAAAGTGGCTGGCCCTACAGTCGATATAAGATCTTACAAATGTTAGCAGTCGATATGTGATTTATGCAGGATATCAATATTCTTCTGGAGGAGATTCGTCAGCAATATATTGCTGAAGTCCCATCGCGCGTTGATACAATTGAATCACTTATTCTTAACCTCGCAGAACAGGACAATTTTAATACTACTTTTGAGGAGCTCTATCGGGCTGTACACAGCATGAAAGGGAGTGCTGGAATGCATAACCTGCACATACTCGGTACCATCTCTCACCACATTGAAAACAATTTGACTGAAGTAGGGGCAAACAAAACCGTTACTCAGGTGCAAACCAACATCCTGCTCAAATACACCGATTTATTACGTCAGGCCATAGAACAAATTCAGCATAATGATCCCGGATTCACGGACATTGAGAAGAAAATAGCCGAACTACTATCAATCGATAACAGCCTGCACATGCGTGCGCTAATGATCGAATCCTCAAAAACGATCAAGAATATTGCACAGGAAATCTTACATGAGCACTCTATCAAGATTGACTTTTGTCAGGATGGTTATGCGGCACTAAAACAACTGTTACTGGAAAATTATGACCTGCTTGTAACCAATGCTGAAGCACCGGTATTAAATGGAGTCGCACTGATAGCCGCACTAAAACACTCTGAAGATCAAAAGCACTATACTTACTCGGTTCTACTTACATCCAAAGATTCAGAGAATAAAACCAAACGGGGTAGCGACCCGGATTTTATTGTGCAAAAAAATCATGGGTTCATTGAAAAGTTTTCTACTGTTGTTGAACAGGCAATCGAAAAAATAAAATCGAGTCAATCTAGATAAGGTCTTGTGAGGATTGTGCTTGTTTTAATTGCATTACTTGATCTCTGGTTAGTTTCTAACATCTTATCCTTCGTGGGCTCGCGACTAACAGTCCATACTATAAAAAGTATAAACAAACAGTCCAAAGTGCCATTCATTTGAAAAATATATAAACGGTAATAGCGACATTAAATTTATGAGATATTTATATTGTGATATGAGCTGTGAGACGTCGCTCCTGCGCATCCGTGCGCCCTCGCGACCAAAGTGCCATTCATACGAGAAATAAATAAACGGTGATAGCAACATTAAATTCATGACATATTTATATTGAGATACGAACTGTGAGACGTCGCTACGCACATCCATGCGCCTGCGACATGTGTGTAACATTAAGCTTGTAGCTCGTTTCAATTTGGATATGAGCTGTAAGACGTCGCTCCTGCGCATCCGTGTGCCCGCGACATAAGGCCATCCTTGGCCAAAAAAAAATGGCCCCTAAAGGGGCCATCAAGAGCATTTGATACTTGCTCGTATTTAAAACAGCACAACTGACAAAAATGACAGCCAACTGAGGGCAACGAGCGATATTATTATCACCAGAGGTAAATTTTGAAACGTAAACATGAGCAACTCCTAAATCTATATAAGGGATATCTTATATTACATCTCTTTCTGGTGCAATAATTGTGAACGTCACAGGAAATATTGCAAGGGTAAATCAAAAAAAAATAAGACTATTTTGTAATTATTTTTCCCATATAAAACAATTAGTTATTTTTACGATGGAAATAATTTCTTATAAATCAGGAAGCTGTAAATATCTAAAAATCTGACTTTCACATAAATCCACTTATTTTATAAGGATAATAATTTATAAAAATATTAAAATAATCAGTGTACGTGGATAAATTCCATCTGAAATCCGGAAATCTCAATAATATCGTGTTCATTTAATTTCTGTGAATGTTCGGTAATGGGCTCACCATTTATGAGAGGTAATGCAGTACCGCTAATACCACTTTTATCCTGAAAAACAGAGATCGAATACCCCTCCATTCCTCTTGCTATCATGGCCAGGGTTCTACCTTTATAACCAATTGTATTAAAAGGTTTGCGCATTTCCATCACAACATTTACACATGGCCCATTAAGTAATTTGGCTGCTCCTAATGGCATCCCTTTCATATCCTCACTCACCGGCTTATTCGCATCAATCATGCGTGTTGCATCCATCTCCGCCTTGATAAACATGGTTGGCTCATATTCAACATCTTCCTGAGTAAAATAGGTGAATTGATGGGCACCAACCTGAATAATATCACCATGCATCAGTAATAATTTATTCACATAATTGCCATTAACCAACGTGCCATTCGTTGTCCCGAGATCTTCTACAAAAGTATCGACACCTAATGTGGTAAGCAAGGCATGGCGGCCACTGATGGTCATATCATTGATCTGAATATCATTACCATGACGTCTACCAATGGAAACACTCTCCTTGGTAATGGGGAATTCTTTCAGGATCGCACCATCCAGAGTCATAATAAGTTTTGCTGTCATTCATAAACCCTTTTTAAGCTATTTACTCTAATTAAATACTTCATCCTGCAACAGACGGTATTGTTCAAATTGTGATTTATTATTAGCGTGTTTATACGCCTCGATGCCTGAAATCAACTTTTCATCTACCATACGACGTAAAGCATAATCCAATGTTTGCATTCCCTGCATTGCACTACTCTGGATAACATTTTCCAACTGTTCTGGACGGCCTTCACGGATAATATTAGCAACAGCTGCATTATTTAGCAGCACTTCTACCGCTGCAAGGCGACCTCTGTTATCCACAGTACGCACCAGGCGTTGTGCAACCACACCACACAAGGAGGTTGATAGCATAGTTCTTATATATGGCTCGTCACCTGCAGGAAAGACATTAATGATGCGTTCGATTGTAGAGGCTGCACTGTTGGTATGTAAGGTTCCCATAACCAGCACGCCCATTTCAGCAGCTGTGACGGCCAAACTGATTGTATCAAGGTCCCGCATTTCACCCACCAGGATGACATCAGGATCCTCTCGCAGAGCCGATCTGAGCGCATGTGCAAAACTGTCAGTGTGCGTACCGACCTCGCGCTGACTTACCAGGCAATTTTTATTTTTATGTGCATACTCAATCGGATCTTCAATGGTAATAATATGACCTTTGCGTTCACGATTAATCATATCAATCATGGATGCCAGTGTAGTCGATTTACCGGATCCAGTTGGCCCGGTTACAAGAACTAATCCCTTTTTATTATGTATGAGTGTTTTCAACGAATTCGGCAGACGCAGTTCATCCATACTGATAATCTGCTCGGGTATAGTACGAAAAACAGCACCAACACCACCAACATGTTTAAACAGGTTGACTCGAAAACGCGACAACCCGGTAACCTCATAGGAAAAATCAACACTGCCATGTTCATTAAAATCGTCTTTCTTCTGGTCTGACATTACTTGTAACATCAAATCAAGCACTTCAGTCTCACTGAGCTTACGGTATTTAACCGGATAGATATCACCAAATAAACGCATGCGCGGCGGATTCCCAGACACCAGATGCAAATCGGAACCACCTTGCTCAACAACAAGCTCCAGAAATGCATCAATACGTCTAGCTGTGGTTTCCTGCATGTCAGGGCACCGATAAATCTATAGGAGGTAAAATTTCGGAACTGGAGACAAATTGCTGAAAAAGTTTTTTGTCATTGGCATGTTGATAGGCATCATCCGGGTCAATTTCCTTATTATCGATAGCTTCCATTAGAGCCTGGTCCATTAATTTCATGCCCTTTTCTGAGCCGGTTTGTAAAACAGAAGGAATCTGGTGGATTTTGCCACCGAGTAACAAACTTGATATTGCCGGCACATTGACCATTATTTCCAAAATGGCTTTTCGTGATCTGCCATTAGCTGTCCTAACAAGCTTCTGACTAATGACGCCTCGCAGATTTTGCGCTAGGAATGTTGCCGTTTGTGCCTTTTGCTCAGTTGGCATTGCGTCAACAATACGATCCAGGGACTTCACTGCAGAAGAAGTATGTAATGTTCCCAGTACCAGATGGCCGGTTTCCGCTGCTGTCATAGCCAGCATGATTGTTTCCGGGTCGCGTAACTCACCTACCAGAATGACATCCGGGTCTTCACGAAGAGCTGCACGCAGCCCGTTGGCAAAACTGTCCACATGCTTTCCGACTTCTCGTTGCACAACCAAAGACAGATTACTTTCGTAAATAAACTCGACAGGGTCTTCCAGAGTAATAATATTCAAACGTCGATTATTATTTAAATGCCCAATCATAGCTGCGAGCGTTGTCGACTTGCCTGTGCCGGTTGCGCCTGTGACAAGCACCAGACCATTATTGGTCTGGATTAACTGCTCAACAATTTTCGGCAGCCCTAAATCATCAAGCGTCGGTATTTTAGGCGCGATAACCCTGAAGGTCGCACCCAGTCCGCCTACCTTATGAAAAACATTCACACGAAAACGTCCGAGCTCAGGGTCCTGATAAGAAAAATCCAGGTCTTTTCCTTCGTCACATTCGGTTTTTAGTTCCGCGGGCATAATTTCGAATAATAAATCCTGTACTTCAGCTGCCGACAAATCACGGTATTTTATTGGCGTCAAATCACCTAATTGACGAACCAGGGGTGGCGCGCCTACAGCAAAATGAATATCTGAACAATTTTGTTCACGACCGATTTGCAAGAAGGCATTGATTCTGGGCATTAATCCATTTCCTTCAATAACATACTCAGGTCTGATACAAATTCATTAAATGTTTGGTAGCGATCGTCTGGTTTTACACGCATGGCCTTCTGAATAATTACTTGCAACTGCTCGGGAATTTCAGGGTTAACGCTCATCGGTGGCTTAGCCTTACCTTCCACATGCTTGAGCAAGGTTGACATAGGATCTTTCTCTTCGTATGGCGGGCGACCCGTAAATATACGGTACATGATAACACCAAGACTATATATATCCGTGCGCGAATCTATGTCTTCACCGCGCGCCTGTTCAGGTGCCATATAGGTTGGAGTACCAACCAGTATGCCTGTTTTCGTTATACGCGAGTCCATTTGGGATGCAGCCGCAGCCAGCCCAAAGTCTACTATCTTAACTTCGTCGAAATCGTCAATCAGAATGTTCGCCGGTTTCAAATCACGATGCACGACATCCACCTGCTGTGCCGTTGCCATACCTTTACAAATACCACGCAGGATTTTCACCATGCGTTTCATATCCTTGGGTACACCTTTATCCAACTCATCCGACAATGAATGACTTGGAAAATATTCCATAGAAATCGCATACGATTTTCCAAACGTCAGGAAATCATAGATACGTATTATGTTTTCATGCGTCACTTTACGAGAATAACGTAATTCATGCGTAAACCGCTTTACAACTCCTTCATCACTGGAAAAAGCAGGATTAAGGAACTTGAGAATATATTCATCATCCACAACTTTATCTTCAACCAAAACAACCGTACCAAACCCACCTTTACCAACACGCTTGATAACCTTGTAACGATTACTGATAAAATCGCCTGGTTGCAACCTGTCCGCATCGATTACCACCAACGATGAACTTTCACCATTTGCATTCGCCATGTGAACTTCGGCATTATTTTCCCTGGCAATATCAAGTGGCGTCTGTTTTGAGTTACTCTCTGTGACCATTTCTGCAACTTCGGGTCTGCTTAGGACCTGTGTCTTGCCACCAAATTTATCTGCAAGATCGGCAGCCGTTTCTTTTGCTAAAGACTTAACATCATTGTCATTGATAGAAATTAATTGCGTTACCGCATTTTGTACTTCCTGCGCATTTTCTTCATCAGCCAGTTGCGCCAAAGCGGTAATCGCTTCTTTTTGTACTGCCGCATGATTATTTTTCAGGGCATTAATGAGATCATGAACAGATTCCTTGTCACCCAGATTGGCAAGAGCGCGAATAGCAACTTGCATCGTCTGAGGGTCTTTATCCAGCATTTCACGTAATGGTTTTACCGCTTTAACATTACCCATTGAAGACAACGCATCAGCTGCACGTTCACGCACCCACCAATCCTCGTCTTTTAATGACTCAACAAGACTATCGAATGCACGTTCATCTTTACTGGTATTCAATATCTCTACAGCAGTTCTACGCAGGAAGGGATCATCATCTTTAATCAGCGCCAATACAGCATCAACCACTCTGGGTCCACCTATCGAACCTAACGCATCTGCCGAGCGCACACGCACCCACCAATCCTTGTCGCGTAATGCCATAAGCAAATCTTTAATGGCGCGAGCATCACCTACTTCATTCAATACTTCAACGGCGGCGCGCCTGATATATTCGGCCTCATCCTGCAAATATTCAATCAGGAATTTTACTGTAGACGCATCATTTAAATGTATTAATGTTTCTATCGCCTTGGATTGCACCATCATGTCAGGATCACGCAATAATTTACAAATCACCTGTGCAGGCACAGGAATTTTCATGCCAGACAAACCCTCAAGCGCCGCCATGCGGACATTTTTATTTGGATCTTTCAGTAAACCGAATAAGGATGTTCTGATATCCTCATGACTGAACGATGCCATAAGTTTAGCTACACGGAACCGTGTGTCTGTCGAATCGCTATTTGCATAACTAATCAAGTCAGGCACAAGTTCTTCCGTACCAATCTCCTGTAGAATTTGAAAAATAGCTTGCCTCAATCCTGAGGGACCGCTGTATAGGATTTCGAGCAGTTTTTTCTGCTTAATGTTAGCCGCCTGTGACTTGATGATATCAACCAAATACTCCTTACGGATATCACCTCTTTCTAATGCATCAATTAACAGGTTACTGTCATATTTTCCAGGTTTTGCGAGTATGCGTTTTATAGAAGGAATAACAACAAAGTCGTCATGCGCCAGTTCATCCAGATAGTATTCAAGTGTTTTGTCTGATAAGAATAATACCAGCAGTGATTCAAATACTTTCGGGTGTTTTTTTTCTGCTAATGCCTCAAGTAACAAATTAACAGTTGACGCACCAATTTTTTTTATTGTTAGCGTCGCCTGCATCACATCATTGGACGAAGCAGTATCTGCCGCCAGAATAGACGCTACTGCTTTTTTTGCCTTGAATGAATCTAACATCCCCATGATAAACTGAACGCCGCTTTTATAAACTCTTGGTGTAAATAATATAATTCTTATTAATCAAGCACACTTTCTTCTGATCCAGATGTAATGGGATAAACCGAAAACTCTCGTTATTCATATGATCAAACAAGCGTCTGCGATCGGGGGGGAAATTACCTTGAATACTGCCCGATATACATGAACCATCCATGAGGTGACATTCGCAATCGAGACTTTCTTCGTTAATAACTGACTCGTCTACAGTAATATCGTATTCAACACGCACAATAGATGATTTATTGTAAAACCGGAATTCGTCAATATCATCACGATGAATTGCCAGGAATGGCTCAGGTTGATTCATCAGTTCCGTTGGTGTTTCACGTCCGACATGATGCAAACTTTGCTCACGCACAAACAGATCACCCAACACGCGTCCTTCAGGGTGCACCCAAAGCGTGACAGCCATTGGCTGTTTGGGAACTTTAAAAAAATCCTGCGTCATATTCTACCTACCCTGGGAATAAACTGTATTGGACACCCGCGACCATAAAACTTATATTTACCTCAAATCAGCTGTTTCGAGCTGTATTATTGTTAAATATACCAGCAAACCAATAGAAACAGCATTTATTTGGTTGTAATAATCCATGCGCCCCCGCACCTTCCACTTTCAGAAATCCTTGCTGAAATGTGTGGATTAATCAGTATCTTAACACACAATACTGCGCTTACACCTGAAATATATATCGATCTGGCAATATCCACACATAAATTAACATTTCTTTACAAAATTACATTATGCCCTCAAACTGGATAGATTAACGCCTCTACAATTAAACATATTGATTTATATAGATAATATAACATAACCTCTAATACAGGAGGCTATAACAGGACGCAGAAATACAATGAATTGTTAAAGCTTTCGGTATTTTTTCCGAAAACATAGGTAAATGCGAATTTCCATCTACGCCTGCGGTCAAATCAAATACAGTCAGGTAACAGTGTACTTAAAGCCACATTTTTACTACAGTTAGGACAAGAGCACTATTAAAACAAATACAACAAAGAAGTTGACTATGCCAAGATATGGGCACATTACGCACCCAGGCCTGGTTCGAGATCACAATGAAGATAATTATCTCATTGATCAAGAGCTTGGATTGTGGGTTGTTGCTGATGGCATGGGTGGACATGCATGTGGCGAAGTCGCAAGTCAGATTGCTGTAGACCTGATTCATGACAAGATTTCCAGTGGTTCTACCTTGCCGGATGCCGTTGCCTTTTCGCATGAAATTGTACTTATGGCGGCCGACCAACGTATGGGGCTGCCAGGAATGGGGTCAACTGTCGTTGCCGCATTGTTTCACGCCGATCATTATGAAATCGCCTGGGTCGGTGATAGTCGTGCCTACCTGTGGGAGCAGGATAAGCTCAGACAAGTCACACGTGACCACTCCTATGTGCAACAAATGTTAGATGCCGGTGCCATCAGCCAGAGCGAAGCTATAGTCCATCCACATCGCAATGTAATCACACAAGCTATTGGCGCAGGTGATCTTGAGCAGGTCGAGGTTGGAATCACACGCATTCCAATGTACAAAGGCCAGACTCTATTATTATGTAGTGACGGGCTTACAGATGAAGTACGCGACGCAGCCATTGCATCAGTACTCTCTACCAACTTCAGTGAAGAAGAAAAGGCGAACCAGTTATTAGGATTAGCATTATCCGAAGGTGGGAGTGACAACATTACGATCCTGTTAGTCTCGGCACCTGAAGATGCCTCTGCTCGTCCCGCTCATATCTAATTATTTATAATTACCGCGTTAAAAAACAATCTTCCTAAACTGACAATCTATTCCTCTTTTTGCTTTTCATCCTTTTTCTCATTACCTGGTATTTTAGGATCATCATCATCCATAAGAATGCGGTATGCCGGCCCTTCAAGGTCTTCATACTGTCCGCTGCGCACCGTCCAGATAAACAACCAGATCGCTGCGCCTAAAAAAAGAACACCGATCGGAATCAATAAATAAAGTATATTCATAACATATTTTGATTAGGCACAATAAAAGAATAACACTTATTCATACGTTAATCTTAATGCATTAACAACAACCAAAAGTGAACTCAGTGACATGCCGATTGCAGCCATCCAGGGAGCGACCAGTCCCATCGCTGCCATTGGCAAAGCCACCAGATTATAAACTAATGCCCAGGCAAGGTTTTGCCTGATAACAATCAGAGTACGTCGAGACATAGTTATCCCATCAACAATATGCGGCAACTGTTCAGATAGCAAGACCATATCAGCACTCGCATGCGCTATCTGCGAGCCCTCACCCATCGCAATTGAGACCTGTGCTGCCGCAAGCACTGGCGCATCATTTACGCCATCACCTACCATGACAACTACCTCACCTCTCTTCTGCAAGGCCTGTATATGCTGTAATTTTTGTGCGGGCAGCATGGATGCAAGAGCATCCTGTATACCTAATTTATCTGCAACAGAATCAACGACCACTTGTCTGTCACCACTTAATAACGAAACAGAAATACCTTTATCTTTGATTGCAGTAACGGTTTCCTGCGCATCTTCCCGAATCACATCATTCAGTACAAACAATGCCAACGGTTCACTTTCATCTGCTAGCGCAATCACAGTTTTCGCTTGCCGCAAGCAATCATGTGTTACCGTCTGGCCATTCAAATCGGCCACATAGTCTGGCTTACCCACGCGGTATAATTTGCCATTAACCTCTGCTTCTATACCGCAGCCAGTCGTAGCATGCATTTTACTTGCTGTTTTTTTATCGACTGCCGCTTCAATAATTGCTCTGGCGATCGGATGCTCTGATCCAGACTCAACTGCAGCCGCAATATTTAACAATTCTGTTTTTGTAACACCGCTTAGGCTGATTACTTCCTGCAACTTTAATCGACCGTGCGTGAGCGTACCCGTTTTATCAAAAATAACATGGGTTGCCTTTGCCAGCGTTTCCAATGCATGCCCTCGTGTTATCAACAAACCTTTACGTGTTAACTGTCCGGTTGCTGCAACCAATGCAGCTGGCGTCGCCAGTGATAATGCACAAGGACAAGTCACCACCAGAACAGACAAGGTAATCCAGAATGCTTGTTCAGGCTGATGCTGCCACCAGTAAAAAGCAACCAGCCCGGCCAGAATCAATATAATACCAACAAACCAGCCCGCGACGCGATCTGCAACCTGCGCAAGTTTCGGTTTTTCAGTTTGCGCCCGATCCAATAGCCGCACAATCGAAGACAACACGGTATCCTCGCCGACCTTAACAATACGCATTAACAATGGACTTTCAGCATTAACGCTACCGCCAATCAGATCATTACCAGGCAAACGTGTTACCGGAACACTTTCACCCGTTAACAGAGACTCATCTACTGAGCTGCTACCCTCAACGATCACACCATCTGCCGGGACGGTTTCGCCCGGTTTAATCCTGACCATGTCATCTACTTGCAATTCTGCAGCACTAACCACTTCCTCAAGACCATCGATTACGCGGGTTGCCGTAACGGGCAACAAACGCACCAATTCCTCAGCAGCTTGCCCGGCACGATGTCGCGCCATCATCTCCAGGTATCTTCCAGATAACAGAAAAAATGTAAACATGGTGACAGAGTCAAAATAGACAGCACCCGTATCATAGATTGTTGCCCATACACTCGCTAGAAATGCCGAACCGATTGCCAGTGATACGGGCACGTCCATGCCCAACTGGCGATACCTTAAATCACGCCATGCCGATATAAAAAAAGTTGCCGCCGAATAAAAAACAACAGGCATACAAATCACCAGACTGACCCAACGCATGAAATGCCGCAAATCGCTGTCCATTCCCTGCGCCTCACCGGCATACATGGCAACCGCCAGCATCATAACCTGCATCGCGCCCAAACCTGCAACTGCCAGTTTACGTAAGGCCTTTGATCTTTCCTGTTTTTGAATTTTTTCCTGTCGACTTGGGTCAAATGGATGAGCAATATAACCTATCGCAGTAATAGCCTTAAGAATATCGCTAAGATGAATTCTGTCATCATCCCATTTTACGGTGGCGCGGCGAGTGGAATAATTAACCCTGAATTCAGTCACACCGGGTAGTGACATCACGTGGCGTTCACTCAACCAGACACAGGCTGCACACACTATGCCTTCAAGTATTAACGAGGCCTGTCGTAGTTGACCTGCCTCAGATTTAACAAAATCCTTTTGCAATTCCGGCCTGTCATATAAAGGTAAACTTTCTAACACGTCATCCAGCGCCTGCTGTGGATTACGTGATTTTTCGGTGCGGAATTGATAAAAATTTTCAAGTCCATTATCAACAATCGCCTGTGCTACGGCCTGGCAGCCTGGGCAACACATAGGCCTGTCTTCACCTTTGATATGAACTTTATAATCTGTGGACGGTAGCACAGGCAAGTCACAATGATAACAATTTAGCATTTATAGACGATACAAGATAAAAGACAATAGATACAAGGGGAAAACAGCATGAATGACCTATGAACGCGCTTAATTCTAAATAAACACGACATTTATAACTATCACTTTATTCTTCCCTCTGCTTTTGGGATTTGGGTCGACGCGTGGATTTCAAATCGTTCATCACCATGCAATAATTCTACATTAAGATTCCATATACCAGGTGACGATAACAATAACTTCGCCTGATAAACACCTTTTGATGACTCATACATGCTAAATTCCACATCATCACGACTATCTGCAGCACGCATAAAACGCCCCTTAAGCGTCAAACCATTAATATTTTTACCATTAGCATCTTCAACGATAATTTGAAATATTGATTCCTCTCCCGCCTTAGGCGTTCGTCTTAACCATCCTTTACGAAGGTTCCATCCTCGTTTCTCAAGCATCTCTTTTTGGCGTAAATATTCATTATAACGACTTTCCTTCTTATGATAATTATTAAACATCACACCAGGAAAAGACGTGCTCACTTTACTCGAATCCATACGCTCAGGGACAATCATTTCTTGCAACCCGATGGGCAAACCTTCCTTTGATAAGGTTACAAAAATTGAATCAACTATCAGCACTACAACAAAAAAGCTTACTATGATAGCAGGCGCCCAATGAAACCACTTAACCAACACATCACCACTTTCATTTAATTTGGCTTGTTCACGATGATTAAAAAATACGCCTAACATATACGCCGTCATAAAAAACACGGTAACATTAAGCGCCAATACATCCGCGCCTGGCCAATATATCAACGCAACCGGCGCGTAGATTGCCAGCGCCAGTAAACTGATAATAAACCCCGCCTGTTTCGCGTTTAGCGGTGTAAGCTTGTAGAACAACAGATAAAGCACCGACAGTATCAGAATTCCAAACGGTATCGTTATAACCAGTGCTGTCATTGTATTTTTTTTCCTTGCATTGTAAATAATGCATTTTTAGTCTCACGCATAACTTCGCCAGCTACGTTTGATGTGACAATAAATTTAAAGGGTATTTGACCGGATATACCCGCACGCGGTTTAGCCTTTATCCTTACATAAAGATTAATCGATGATAACGGTTCAACTTGAAGTTTTTTAATCTGGCCCAAATCAAGCTGCGCACCTTCAAGGCCTTTTATTTTCAAGTCAATATCCATCGGTAACTGTGATTTGTTATTCAATTTTATATCGTAGCTGTTTTGCAGCCGCCCATCAGACAGCACTACATATAATGGATTCCTGACCTGCGTTACTGCCATAGAGAGCTGGCTCGTCATTAACACACTCCAGACTAACGCACCAATAGATACCAGCAACACCACGGCATAGGCAATATTCTTTGGTTTAAACAACCTTGTTTTCTTTCCTTTGAGTTCATTTTCCGACGCATAACGAATCAACCCACGCGACCAGCCCAGTTTGTCCATTACCGTATCACAGGCATCTATACAAAGTGCACAGGAGATACAAGACATTTGCAGTCCGTTTCGAATATCAATTCCTGTTGGGCAGACCTGCACACAAAAACCGCAGTCGATACAATCACCTGTTTTTTGTTCGTGTCTTTCCTGTTCTGTTTTCAGCCCCTTAGCTAACTTTGCCCTGCCAGTTTCAGCCTCACCACGTTTTTCATCATAGGCAACAATCATGCTGTCACGATCAAACATAATGCTTTGGAATCTGGCATACGGACACATATAAGTACACACTTGCTCGCGTGCCAGACCCGCCATGACATAGGTGGTCAAGGTCAGAAACAATGTAGTTGCATAGGCAGGGAACGGCGCTTGCCCAATAAAGAAATTACCGATCAGCTCATGAACATCGCCCCAATACAACGTAAAGGTTAGACCTGTTACAAATGATACCAACAGCCACAAAAGATGCGTCACTGTTTTTTTAATTATCTTGCTAGCAGACCATGCTGATTTATCTAACCGAATCCGCGCAGGCCTTTCTCCCTGTATGCGTTTTTCAATCCAGATATAAACATCAGTCCACAAGGTTTGAAAACAAAAATAACCACAAAAAGCACGCCCGGCGATACTTGTAACAAAAAACAGCAAAAATGCCGCTATCATAAGGATACCCGCTAACCAAAAAATATCCTGTGGATTAACGACCATATCGAATAAATAGAAAATTCGGTCATGAATATCAAACATAACTGCCTGATCAGTGCCCGAGTCTCTATTCCAGCGTATCCACGGCAAGAAAAAATAAACACCATAAGCCAGAAACAAAATTGCCCATTTTAAATTACGAAAGCGTCCCTGAACCGATCGTGGGTATATCGGTATACGCTCTTCGAATAAAACAATTTGTTCCTGACTCTCAGACATCTATTACCCTTGAATGTCAAAACGGGTTCAGAGCAAGCTCTGAACCCGTTGATTATTTTTTGAACAAATATTCAAATAACAAATTGTCATAATCCTTACCAATAATGACAGCTTCTTATTTTCCGCCACCCAGCTCATGCACATAAACTGTTAGCACCTTGATTTCAGCTTCACTCAACCGTGCCTTCCATGATGGCATCTTGCGATTTACACCATCTGTTATTACATCACGAATAACCTGGCGTTTGGCTTCTGGTGTTTTTTGTCCGGTTACATTAACCACCGTCCATATACTGTCAGTTAAATTTGCCGAGCCAACAGACTTCATACCAGTACCTTGCGCTGTATGGCAATAGTAACAACCTCCACCCTGGCCATTAAATAAAACACCACCACGCTTGGCCAACTCTTTATCAACTTTTTGACCAGACAAGCTCATAACATATTCAACTACTTCACTCATCTGCTTTTCATTAAACGTTTTTTTGAACCCTGGCATAAAACCATTTCGGCCTGACTGAATAGTGGCCTGAATTTCATTCAGACTTCCACCCCATAACCAATCATCATCGACCAGATTCGGGAATAACCCAACTACACCAGCTCCGCCCATTCCATGACAAGCCGCGCAATTATCTTCAAACAGAATTTTTCCTACAGCTCGCGTAAACTGCATCATCTTCGGGTCCGTGACAATCTTGTTATAATCTGTCGCCAGTATCTGCGACATATATTTTCGCTGCTTAACGGCTTCATCACCCTCTTGCAAATCTTTCATGAGCAGTGCACGTGTATTCCAGTGAGTTGTCACTTCCTTGCCACCAACTTTATAGGTAATACTATTCAGGCCACCTTTAGTATAACTGTCACCCACAGGCCATGCCGGATAGAAAAACCAGTATACGACTGCAAAAACGACAGTCGCATAAAATGCCCACAGCCACCACCGTGGCAATGGATTATTAAATTCCTGTATATCACCATCCCACGCATGACCAGTAGTCTGCACAGAACCTGACTGAGTTTTATCTTGCTTCACTTCACTCATTTCAATTACCTTTCATCAGAGTTTTTATACTCATCATGTTCTTCATCCTGAAACGGGATGTTCTTATATGATTCCAGCCGTTCACTACGTTTTTTGCTAGAAAACAGATACATAATAATGATACAAAAAAATATAAAAAACAGAACCAGCGCAAATGCCTTACTATTCTCCAAATGCGTAAACCATTCTAAAAAGCTGCTCATGTTATATTTTCAATCACTCTCGCCTGATCCCTATTAACGGAATTCCGAGAAGTAACCTTCTTTATACCCCTTGAAATCGACCATGGTTCCCAATACCTGCAGGTAGGCGACCATTGCATCCATTTCACTCAAATGGCTTTTATCTCCATCGTAATTACCCAACTCGGCCTGTTTTAACAAATTACGTTCTGCATAATTAATATCCAACTTGTCCGCAACTTCCTTACCAAACCGCTTAACATTAGCTTCATATTCTTCATCTGATTCAGAATACGGTACACCGACTGATTTTTGCGCCTTCATTCTTGACGCAACATCTGAGTAATCAAGCGCATTTTTCTTTAACCATGGATAATTCGGCATAATCGAATCCGGCATTACCGACCTCGGCTTCAACAAATGTTGCGTGTGCCACTCATTTGAATATTTCTTACCCACACGTGCCAGGTCAGGGCCGGTACGTTTTGAACCCCATTGAAACGGGTGATCATACTGTGACTCGGCGGCCAAAGAATAATGCCCATAACGTAAATGCTCATCCCGAAACGGGCGAATCATTTGTGAATGACATAAAAAACAGCCTTCACGAACATAAATGTCACGACCATAACTTTCTAACGGTGAATACGGTCGTATCGCATCTGTACCGTCAGCTTTTCTGACTTGCTCCACTGTTTCATTAATAAAAAACAAGGGCACAATTTCGACCAGGCCACCAATACTCACCACAACCAATGTCAGCGCTATTAAAAGGCCGGCATTGATTTCAATACTTTCATGCTTGAACTTCATTACTCTAAGCTCCTATACCTTTTCTTACTTACACGCCGGCCATTTTTGCAGCGATCTTTGCATCAATTTCAGCAGCTTCACGCTTACCTTGCGAAATAGTGCGATAAATGTTGTAGGCCATGATAACCACGCCTGCAACAAAGAACATACCACCCACTGCGCGCCATACATATGGCTGATGCAAGAATGCAACTGTCTCTATAAAGCTGTATTTGAGGTTGCCGTAATCATCGAACCCTCGCAGGAACAATCCTTGGCCAATACCTGCTATCCACATAGAGGTAATGTATAAAACGATACCAATAGTTGCCAACCAGAAATGGGTATATATCAACCGCAAACTAAAGATTTTTGTCGCGTACAAACGCGGAATCATATGGTACATGGAACCGAATGAAATCATCGCCACCCAACCCAAAGCACCTGAATGTACATGACCAATAGTCCAGTCTGTGTAATGTGATAGTGCATTAACACTCTTCAGTGACATCAATGGCCCTTCGAATGTCGACATACCATAGAATGACAATGCCGCAATCATAAACAGCATAATAGGATCTGACCGCAATTTGTCCCAGGCACCGGACAGCGTCATGATACCGTTGATCATCCCACCCCACGAAGGTAATAACAGCATGATCGAGAAGGTCGCAGCTAATGTCGATGTCCAGTCAGGCAATGCTGTCCAATGCAGGTGATGCGCACCGGCCCACATATACAGGAAGACAATCGCCCAGAAATGGATAATCGATAAACGATAAGAATACACAGGGCGACCCGCTTGCTTGGGTACAAAATAGTACATCATCCCGAGGAATGCCGCGGTAAGGAAAAACCCTACTGCATTATGTCCATACCACCACTGCGTCATTGCATCTTGCACACCGGAGAAAGCACTATACGATTTCATGGAAAACAGACCGGTAGGCATCGCAAGATTATTGAAAATATGTAATATCGCCGTCACCAGAATAAATGCGATAAAGAACCAATTAGCGACATAGATATGCGGCTGCGACCGTTGGCGAATTGCCTGGATATACAAGGCAAGATAAGCAACCCATACAACCGTAATCAGCAGGTCGATCGGCCATTCGAATTCAGCATATTCACGACCCTGCGAGTAACCCAGCATGTAACTCATCGCACCGGACAATATAATGATCTGCCAACCCCAGAAGGTAAACGTAGCCAGACCGTTACTAAACAGTCGAACCTGACAGGTTCTCTGTACTATATAATAAGAGGTTGCAAATAACGCACTTCCGCCAAAACCAAATATGACCAGGGTGGTATGCACCGGACGTAAGCGACCAAAAGTAATTTCCGGGATATCAAAATTTAATACCGGATAAGCCAACTCCAGTGCAATATAAACACCTACCGACATACCTAAAAGGCCCCAAACCAGGGACATAACCGCAAATTTACGAATTACGTCGTAATTATATTGCTCGCTCAAAGCACCTGCGTGTGCCATACCATCGCCTCTTATATTTATTTATTTAAATAAAGGCCATATAAATCAAAAGGATATATAATTAGGGCCATAAAACCAGTATATTATAATATACTTAATCGTTTCTATTCAAGATGAAAACTGTACTAACGCCTCAGTTTGCACCTAATCAACGGACCAATTGGGATAAACTTGAACCGAAAGTCCCTAAAAAGTGTAGACGGTTTAACGTGTTTTGCACCAAAATGGGTATTGATAAATAATAAACAGATTCTAACTGTTTATAGCCAAATGGAATCGCGCTCATGAAAAGAATCGTACTGATCGTATTCAGCAGCTTTTTACTCTTCGCCTGCAGCGAAGAACAACAAAACAAGTTATCCAGGCTTGGGGTCACCTGGCTCGAAGGTGACTATAAAATAACCTATGCCGATGGAAGCCATGTTAAAAGCTGGATCGTACGTGACGGCAAGGTCACCTCAGAACCTGGCAAGGGTTATTACTATTTCTGGACCAGAATAGAGGGTAAAAAACGCTATGTTCAAACCCCTATTGACCGCAGTTATATTGAAGAAATAGATTAATGCCTGCCACAAGGCTTTTCGCACTCACACTCGCGTGTTTGTTTCTGCCTTCTATAGCAAACGCTACTGATCTACGTGTTGCGGTTGCTTCTAACTTCGCCACAACACTAAAACAACTAAAACCTATTTTTGAAAAAGAACACGACCTGAGATTAATTATTATTAAGGGTTCAACAGGAAAGCTTTTTGCACAAATAATTCATGGCGCACCGTATGATGTATTTCTTGCTGCCGATAAACGTAGACCACGAATACTTGAACAAAAAAATCTGATCATTAAAAATAGTCGTTTAACTTATGCCATTGGACAGCTCGCACTGTGGTCTTCAGGTAATACCGACAAGAACACACTCAATATTCTCAAAACTAATAAATTCAACAAAATTGCCATCGCCAACCCAAAAACCGCACCTTACGGTGAGGCGTCTGTTCAGCTCCTGAAGTATTTAGATCTTTATCAATCCATTAAAGCAAAACTTGTTCGCGGTGAAAATATTTCTCAAACCTATCAGTTTGTACAATCTGGTAACGCAGACATCGGTTTTGTTGCTTTCGCGGAGATCAAGCGACACAATAACAAACACTACTGGCTACCAGATGCAAAGACATACAATCCACTGGAGCAACAATTGGTGATACTGAAACAGTCCAGCAAAAAAATACAAGCAAAATATTTTACAACTTTTTTAATGCGACAAGATATTCAAAAAATTATCCAGCAACATGGATACCTGACGGCACAATGACTTCAGCTATCCAGTTAGCCCCTATTTTAATCACGCTTAAGCTGGCACTGGTCACCACGCTGGTATTATTAATGATCGGCACACCTCTGGCCTGGTGGCTGGCAAATACCAGAACACGTTATAAAACACCAATTGAAGCTCTCGTTGCGCTTCCATTGGTGTTGCCACCAACCGTACTTGGCTTCTACCTGCTTGTCGCATTTAGCCCGAATAGTTTTGCCGGTCAACTCTGGGCATTCTTCAGCGACACACCTCTCACCTTCAGTTTTGCTGGCCTGGTGATCGGGTCAGTGATTTATTCATTACCCTTTGTTGTCCAACCATTGCAGGCAAGTTTTGAAAATATAGGCAAACCACTACAACAGGCCGCTGCAACACTGGGAGCTAAACCGATCGATATATTTTTTAGCATTATTCTGCCTTTATCATATCGTGGCTTTTTCGTCGCCATTACCCTTGGTTTTGCACACACCGTCGGCGAGTTTGGTGTGGTTTTAATGATAGGTGGCAACATTCCGGGTGTAACACAGGTTCTGTCTATCAGTATCTACGATCATGTCGAAGCACTGGAGTATAGCGCAGCACATATTTACTCGGCTGGTCTATTGTTATTCTCGTTTATTGTTTTATTCATTGCCTATACTGCAAATCGAAAGTTAAATATCAGGCTCTAACAAAACAAATATGCCTCCCAACCTAATACACTATAAAAAAACCACTGGTAATTTCTCACTGGATGCCCGATTTACATTCAACCAAACCGGCATCACTGTTTTATTCGGCCCATCCGGTTCAGGTAAATCAATGTTACTAAATTGTATCGCTGGCCTCGAACGTGCTGATTTCAGTGTTTGCAATATCGGCAATAAAACCTTTGATCATAGCAAAGACCGCATACATTTGCCCAGTTCTGCAAGGCGCATTGGTTATGTTTTTCAAGATAGCCGTCTATTCCCACACATGAATATCTACAATAATATTCAATATGGTTATCGACGTTTAACAGACAAAACTACTCTGATAAAACTGGATGACCTGATAGATAGATTTGCGCTGATTTCATTACTTGACCTATACCCGCACCAACTATCTGGTGGACAAAAACAACGTGTTGCCCTTGCACGCGCCATACTTTGCAACCCTGAATTATTGTTGCTTGATGAACCCATGTCCGCTCTGGACTACACCTCCAAACAGGAGTTACTACCTTACCTTGAAAGCATACACCAAGACCTGACCATACCCGTCATCTATGTCAGCCACGACCTACAAGAAGTGTTACGCCTTGGTGACCAGATTGTCGTAATAAATGATGGTAAAATTATTGACCAGGGGGATCTCGTCGACTTATGCGTCAGCCAACCTTTATTAACACAAGCAGAAGGCAAGAGCTTTATACTACAAGGCACTGTCAGCCATAATGATATAGAGCAAAATATCTCAACCGTGTTATGTAACGATCACAATATTTTAATTTCTGGCCCTTTATTACCCATGGATCAATCGGTACGCATTCTTGTGCATGCCAAGGATGTCAGCCTAAGCCTGAGTAACAATAGCGATACCAGTATATTGAACATCTTACCCGTCACCATTAATAAAATTCATATCCCTGAGAATGGTAAGCAACTAGTAGAATGTTTACTCAGCACCAAGCCTATTCTTACCTTGTTAAGTATAAGATCTGTCAGCAAGCTCGAATTGAAACCAGGCAAGAAAGTTTATGCACAATTCAAGGCCACTGCCATGATTAAATAATTCACTTCATGGTTAAGTTAAAATATTACTGAACATTAACCCGTTTGCGGAAATGGAAAATATAGCATGACAGTTTAAACTAACAAAAGGTATAGATAACTTTCATTAATAGGACCTCCATCGATATACCACCTATACTACTTAAATCTTGAATAATATTAATAATCACATGCATGACAACCAGGAACTTTGATATGAGAAAAATAAAATTATTGGTTTTGCTGCTATCTACCTTGGTACTACTTTCTTCCTGCACAGTTGGCAATGTGCAATCAAAACCTGGCACGACAACCGTGGTTGTACTCACTCGCCATGCTGACCGTGATAAGGACGACATCCATATAAATGCACGCGGCAAAAAGCGAGCGCAGGCATTAGTGACAGCAGTAGATGGGCTAGGTATTACAGGAATATACAGTCCAGATCTAGAACGCAATCTGGAAACAGCAGAACCACTCGCGAAAAAATATAGAATCAAAATTACTCGTAAATCAGTACTCAGTGTTTTTTGGGCAGATGATGTTATCAAAGAAATACTGGACAAGCATTCAGGCGGAGCCGTTGTTTGGATTGGCAATACCTCAGGGAATTTAAAAGCAATGTATCGAGGACTGGGTGGCAAGGGTGATGAGCCTGAAGAATATGGAGATTTATATATCATGACCATATCTGATAAAGGGCTCGCTGATGTCAAACGCCTGAATTATGGTCCATAACGTTACTTCAATGTATACAGCAACAAGATGTGACAGGAGAAGATATAAGAATACCCAAACATATTAGTCTAGTCAGAAATTATGCATACCTGCGCATAACCAGTTTTAGACGGTATAAAATTAAATGCCTTCTTCAATCACACTGCCTTCACCAAGAATCCGTACTTCACGTTGTGGGAAGGGAATATCCACCTCAGCCGCCTGCAGTGCGGAAATAATTGCGGCATTCGCCTTATAACGTGTATCAAAATATTGACTGGTTGGTGCCCAGAAACGTATGCCGATATTAATACTGCTATCAGCGAAATCCTCAATCCCGATAAGCGGTTCTCTATCATGGTTAACATTAGCGGTGTCTTTCAACGCCTGCCTGATTGCCGCAATAGCAATTTCCGGATCACTATCATATGCAATACCAACTGTTTCTTCTGCAAGGGTGTCGGTATGTGAATTATGAAGGATCTCACCCACGATATGTTTATTCGGGATCGTGATCTCTACGTCATCTTCATTCGTGAGTAAAGTAAACGCTAAATGGACTTCTTTCACCTGCCCAGCCACACCTTGCACACGGATAGTGTCTCCTACAACAAACGGGCGTGTAATAATAATATTCAGGCCTGCGCCATAATTGGAGAGCAAACCCTGCATTGCCAAACCGGCACCCAATGAAAGGGCACCTATGGCTGCGACAAACGGTGTAACACTGATACCAACCTTGCCAAGTGCGATTACCGCGACCATGACAACGACAAGAATTTTTGTTGCACTGGCAATAAAACGACTTAGAGTGACATCAATATTTTTTCGTTCACATAATCTCAATACCACACTACTGATTTTACGCGCCACCAGCAAGCCCACTATAAATATTATAATGGCACCGAGAATCTGGAAGCTGTAATTTACGAAGAATTCGGTAATGAGATTGTATACGGCCTGTGCTTGCTGAATTTCCTGTTCCATGACCCTCACCTATGTGATTATTTGTTTATATATACTTATTAAGGTACAGCATAAAACAACTCTAACAATTAGCCTTACTGATACTACATTATGCGCGCATAACTGCAATCATACCTATAATAGGTCAACAATATGATCAACGTCATGAATTAAACAATATAATAATCATCTTTACAAAAGCAAGTATATCCATGTAACAAATATACCTGATGAACTCATCTGATTTCAGAAAGATACCTACCGGCACGCTGTATATCATAAAACTCTTCGAAATTGGGAAAAACACCCCCTTTACTTGCTTTTATCTTATTTTATAAATAACTACCCATTACACTGTCACCTTTTTTGTTTTCATGCATCTCTATATTGACACTTAAAATTAATACCCTCTAACTATAAACGGAGATTCTAATGACAAATAACACAAATAAGCACCAAACCCTGAACAGGCGCGGGTTTCTTAAATCAAGCGGGAAACTAGCCCTCTCAGGCACAACGATTGCCATAGTTGGCGGCTTAAGTATTGCTCATGCCGGAAAAACAGCCAGTAGCAAAGAGCTGGCACAAGATGTAAGAATACTTAATACTGCGATTGCTGCAGAACATGAAGCAGTAGCAGCTTATCAACTCGGAGCAGAAAGTGGGCTACTGACCACAGGAACATTAAAAGTTGCAGTTAAATTCCAGGGACACCACAAAGAACATATTGATGTGTTAGCCAGCACTATTCGCAAACTTGGTGGGCGGGCAACACATGCAAAATCCAATTACAATTTTCCTGTTGATCAATTGAAAAATGAAGCTGATGTACTAAGGTTTGCTGCCAGTCTGGAACGAGGAGCCGTCAGTGCCTACGCCGGCGCTATACCTTTGTTTGATAACAGCGACCTTGCTAAGGCTGCCGCCAGCATATTAGCAGATGAAGCAATGCACTGGGCTATTTTACGTCAAGCTCTCTCACTTGACCCTGTACCAGGAGCATTTTTCTCGTAGCACCATGAATAATAAATACATTTTATTTATTATTATGGTTGCCTGCTTTGCAGGTAGCCATACTAATGCCTACTCTGATAATAATCTTGACATACAGGCTGGCAAAAATATTTACACTAGATGCACTGGATGCCACACTTACGATTATCATCGCACAGGCCCGAAACATTGTGGATTAGTAGGACGAAAGGCAGGAAGTACACCTGGATTTGAATATACTCAAGCCATGAAAGATTCTGATATCATCTGGACAGCAGCTACTTTAGAAAAGTTTTTATACTCGCCTATGGATATGATTCCAGGGACCAGTATGGGTTTTTCCGGGATCACCTCCCCTACCGAACTCAAACAATTAACGGCCTTTTTACTCTCACTATCTGATTTAAACCCACTTTGTCAGTAAACTGTAATTATGAAACAACAATCATCATTTTCACAAAACATAAACACTCTAAGCTCCAACACACCTTCTGATAGTGAGCTTGTCGCCAAAGTCAGGAATGGTGATATCAGTGCTTTCGAAACAATTATACGTCGATACAATCAACAACTATACAGGATAGCTCGCAGCATCCTGCGGGATGATACTGAAGCGCAAGATGCAGTACAGGAAACTCACATCACTGCATATTATCAACTCCACCAGTTCAAAGGCCCTGATGGCTTTGCTGGCTGGCTATCACGCATTGTCAGGAATGAAGCCATGATGAGGATCAGAAAATCACGCCGCATAGTCTACCTGTCTGACGATGCTGAAGCTAAACTAACTAACTCAGCATCTCAGGATATACAACCAGCTGACTATCTCGCTGGGCAACAATTACATAAGTTAATTGAAAATGCGATTGATCTTTTACCAATATCGTATCGTAGTGTCTATGTAATGCGCGCCATACAGCAGCTCAGCACCTCGGAAACCGCATTATCACTCGAACTCAGTGAAGACGTTGTTAAAACACAATATTCTCGTGCTAAACGTGCATTACGAAAAAGTATTGAAGTGTATCTTGATTCAGCAGGAATGCAGGTATTTGAATTTGCTGGTTACCGATGTGACTCAATAGTAAAAAATGTACTGAAAAAAATTACAAATTAAATAGTCATCACTTTCGCGTCACATTATCATCCTGCAAAATAATAACGTCTGCAAGAAACAGACATATCCTAGCTATGCTAATAATGCCTGCAATAAAGGTATATAATGATCAACCAATAAAAACGCAAATATACCCATCAGATACAATATCGAAAAACCGAATGTTTTCATGGCAATCCTGCCATCTTCCAGGCGCATGAGTTGAACAGCGTAATAGAGAAAACCCAAACCCAATGCCAGCGCACCGCCCAGATAAAATACACCGCTCATACGTGTCACAAATGGCAAGACACTGACCACCAACAACAATATTGTATACAACAATACATGCAGTCGCGTAAATGCAATGCCGTGTGTCACAGGCAACATGGGTATCTCGACTTTGGCGTATTCATCCCGACGATGAATGGCTAATGCCCAGAAGTGCGGTGGTGTCCAGACGAAGATAATTAAGAACAACAACAGGGAATGCGGGTCTACTGAATTAGTAATGGCTACCCATCCCAGGACCGGTGGTGCGGCCCCCGCTGCGCCACCAATTACAATATTCTGAGGTGTGGCACGCTTAAGGTACATGGTATAAACAACCGCATAACCTATCAGTGATGCAAAAGTTAGCCAGGCGGTTAATTGGTTAACCAATACCCACAGCATGCCCAAACCAATCACACCTATAACAAGCGCAAAAATCAAGGCGTTACGCATTGGCATACTACCTTGTGGTAACGGCCTGCTTTTTGTGCGTGCCATCACCTCATCAACTTTCTGATCAACCACCTGATTAATGGCCGCGGCAGAAGCAGAGGCCAAGCCGATACCGATGGATGCATATAACATCAGTAACCATGGAATATCTTCCGATACGGGAACAGCAAGGAACATACCAATAACTGCTGTAAACACCAGCAACATAACGACCTTGGGCTTGGTCAACTCGTAATATTCAGACCATTGTATTTTATTTTTGCTCATCGACCTGCTCTTGATTTATATCATTATTTACGTAATTTGCTATTCTTCATGAGTTTAGCCATGTCACCCTGCATCCCTTTACCCTGTTTTATAATTGCATCTTTTCCCATGCCTGCATCACCGCCTTGCTCATTCTTTTCTTCTTTGTAATGCATCATAACCTTGGAGTCAGGGTCGACGATGTAAATCGTATTGGACGTTAATGGATCGCGCTTAACGTCAGTCGAAAATATTTTCTCAACGTAACGCCTCTGTTCATCACTACTGAGTAAAACAGTACGTAATGATGGAAATTGCGCCAAAATTTTTCGTAATTCTTCATCTGCCGCACCTGATGTAACGATAAACAACCGCTTCATCCTCGATACTTCCTTACCCTGACTTAGGCGCACATTCTTGATAAGCATAAGATGATCAAAACAAGTTCGGTCACAACTACTGGAATGTAGATATACGTAGGTCCATTTTTTATCCAGAATGTTACCGGCAACTGGCTTACCATCTATATCCGTTAATCCATCCACTGAAAATTTTGCTGGTGGATTGATAAACTGACCGTAATTAGATGTCCCGAGTGTTCTTACAGCATCAGGGAAGTATTTGTATACGATCCATGCAGAGCCCATAGGGGCGACAAGTATTAATAACATCAGCGGGACGGCCGCACGTGACAACCACGATTTTTTTACTTCATTATTCAACTGCTTTCTCCTGAATCCGCGTCCCTTCTGGATTTTCCTATCGATAAAATTAGATACATAATGACAACCAACGCCGCCAAAGAGAACCATTGTAACGCATATCCCAGGTGTTTTTCAGGCGACATCCGCTCTTTTGCCTGAAACTCCTGGCGCCAGTCACGCACCAAACCAAAGTCCTCACCCGATGTCTGGTATACGACGTATGGTAAAAATTTATAACCTGTTTCTTTCGTTACCCAGGATAACTCTAGATAAGTTAGTCGCTTTGGCCACATCATACCCGACTCACCTGGCTCACCAACTTTTAGCCCTACACTTGGCACCCTTTCTACCCGACCTTGTATTTTCTGATTACCCTGAGAACCGGGTAAAGCTGGTGTAAAACGACGATCTGCCCCCTGGGGCACCCAGCCTCGCGCAATCAAAATATAAATATCACTATCTTGTAATCTCATTGGTGTAAAAATATGGTAGCCGGGTTTAGTCTTGTATTTTTTGTTTTCCAGCAGGATCTGCTGGCTCAGCTTAAACTCACCACTGATCGACACCTCGCGATATAACATAGTATCAATATCATTATCATTTGCGCCCAGCCTTATCATTCCCTGGTTGGTATTTTTTTCTCGCAGATTTTCTATGGAATCTTTTTCTTTGGCACGATCCATCTGCCAGAATCCGAGCGTTATCCCCAGTGGCAACAAAATCAGTAAGGTAATAAACAGGGACCACCTGAACCTGAATTCATATGATCCAAACTGTATTGACTTACTTTTCATTGTTTATACTCATCGGGGCCGACTATTGTTATAATCACAGGCCAGTATTCTAAACTAAAAGTGCCGAAATTATGTCTATTTTCAAAATTCTGGTTGTCATTTTATTACTTGTCATTGTCTCTGCCCTGTTTTCTGGCATGTACTACATGATGAAAGACAAGGGCAAATCAGACCGTCTGGTCAAAGCGCTGACGTGGCGTATAGGCATATCACTTACCTTATTTGTCATACTTTTAGTTGGCGCCTGGACGGGCATGATTGAACCTCATGGGGTCTACACGAACTAAGCTTCTATACTGTTCGAACTAACAGGCACACCCTTCCACCCTGTTAACTTTTACTGCTCATAAAAAAAGCGCCGCCAGATATCTGACGGCGCTTTTTTATCAGTCAGCTATCGACTTATACTAACCAGTACACGAAGATAAACAGACCTAACCAAACCACGTCCACAAAATGCCAGTACCAGGCAGCCGCTTCAAATGCGAAATGGTTCTCTTCAGTAAAGTGACCCTTCATACTACGCAGCAGAACGACCAGCAGCATGATTGCACCGATCGTTACATGCAGACCATGGAAACCTGTCAACATATAGAAGGTACTACCATATGCGCCTGTCGTCAGTTTCAGACCTGTCTCATAGGCATGCATATACTCGACAGCCTGACAGATTACGAATGCCGCGCCTAACCCTACAGTTAAAAACAACCCTAAAATCAACTGACCGCGGTTTTCTTTCTTCAGACCCCAATGCGCCCAGGTTACGGTTACACCTGATAACAACAGCAACAATGTATTGATTGCTGGGAGTCCCCACGGACTCATAACCTCATAGTCACCACCAACATTACCCGGACCATTGGTAGGCCAGGCTGATGTGTACTCAGGATACAACCACTCATGTGTGCTGGCATTGTTGCCACCACCGCCAAGCCAGTCAATAGAATACATTCTCATGTAATAGAGCACACCGAAGAAGGCAGCAAAGAACATAACTTCGGAGAAGATAAACCAGCTCATGCCCATTCGGAATGAACGATCTACCTGTGCATTGTATAAACCACTCTGACTCTCCTTGATGACTGTACCAAACCAGCCAAACAACATGAATGCCAGAACAGCAAAACCAATGTACATGACAGTCAGACTGCCCATCGGATCGCCGGCATTGGCAGGCAATGCCATTGCAAAACCGCCCGTAGTCAAAAACAACCCGATAGAACCTGTCACTGGCCAGTGACTGGGTTGTGGGACGTAATATCCACCATGCGTACTAGACATAGTTACCCCTCTCTCTTATTTATATTATATGTAAAATTCAAAAAAAATCTTTTTCTATTAACAACAATCACTTACTAGCGTACTTATCAGAATTAAAAAACGTATAGGATAATGTTACTTCCTGTATGTTTTTCGGTAAATCAGGTTCCAGCAAAAATAATACTGGCATTTCCTTGCTCTCGCCTGACTTCAGTAA
>Ga0316205_10001120_pt1 | contig 37133 bp, 36 predicted proteins | sample 3monthpyrite_MG_FD_204941 | JGI IMG/M metagenome (GOLD analysis project Ga0316205, IMG submission 204941) | Microbial mat bacterial communities from mineral coupon in-situ incubated in ocean water Damariscotta River, Maine, United States -... | ecosystem: Environmental > Aquatic > Marine >...
CGGTGCTATTGAAAAAATTAACAGCAGGTATTGATACCGTCGCGTACCAATCACGCTTTCAAGTAGATCGCCTGCGTTCAACCGAAGAATGTTTCTACCACAGCGTGTTAATGGAGCAATTTGAAGATCCTCAAGCGATCCTTGCTAACGTGGGCCGTTGGCAAATCGACTGATTATCATTGCCTAGCTTACATTTCTCACCAGGCGGCGGAAGGTAACGGGAAATACATGAACATTATGGAGAAACACACAATACTCAAGATACAGAGTGTTTTTATCGATCGCCTATCGCGGTTCAGGCTGGTCTTCGTGTCCGTAGGCTTGCTCTTCACGCAAATCGTAGCTACGGCTACGCTTTGCGTGAAGAGCAAGCCTACGGACACGAATCCTCAGCCTGATTCCGCGATCCTGGTGAGAAATGCGGGCTAGAGCTTTCTGGTGAATGCAATTATCGACAGGAAAAAATATGCAGATCTAATTCAGTGGAGATGGATTCAAGTGCCTTAATACCGGCAATGCTGTTGCCGTGCAGATCCAGTCGTGGTGAATAAACAGCGATACCCATTTGACCAGGCACAACCGCAAGTATTCCGCCACTTACACCGCTTTTTGCCGGCAAGCCGATGCGGTAACTCCACTCACCGGCAAAATCGTACATGCCGCAGGTATACATGACAGTAAGCAAGTCACCCACATAATCTTCTTGTATCGCCCGTTGGTTAGTGAGTGGATTGACACCACCATTAGCCAATGTTGCCGCCATGGTGGAAAGGTCTTCACATTTGATAACAGCGCCGCATTGCTGCAGATAAAGACTCAGGGCATCGTCCACCTCATTTTCCAACAAGCCAAAATGGCGTAACAGATAAGCAATGGCTTTGTTGCGATCGCCTGACTTGGTTTCGGCCAAGTAAGTACGCATATCGATATGAACTTCATGCCCTATGTAGCGCTCATACATGCGCAGTATTCGGTCTAATCGTTGCGCTGGGCCTTCACCTTTAATCAAGGCAGTAGTAGCAATGCCGCCTGTGTTGACCATTGGATTATGCGGGCGTTTGGAGCGCTGTTCCAGGCGAATGATCCCATCATAGGGATTACCGCTGGGTTCTACATCGACGCTTTGCAACACCACCTCACGGCCGTGATCTTCCAGTGCCAGTCCGTAAGCAAAAACTTTCGAGATGGACTGGATTAAGAATGGCGCATCACAATTTCCGGCCGCGAAGCGACGACCGTCCACCGTTGTAATACAGATGGCGTGCACATCTGGATCGACAGTAAACACATCGGGGGCGATATTGTAACAACGGCCGTCAACGCCTCCTTTGGTGCGCTCAAGAATTCGTGCTAGCAATTGGTCTATATCATGGTCGTTGTGGCAAGGCTTTGAGTTTTGAGTTTGTTGAATTTTTGTTAAAGGCCTTTTATATGCGCCAGTCCGGAACATATGCAGGCAAAGTTTCCTTGATAAGGCCTCGCATACTTTCAAGCCGCGCACACTTTTTTGATTCGCTTCATCAAGTGACGGAGAATATACGGCAAAACCGAATTGACCCGGTACGACCACAAGCATTGCGCCGCATAAACTACTTTTCGCCGGCAAGCCCACGCGATAAGCCCATTGACCTGAAAACTCGTACATACCACAGGTCTGCATAACCGATAGAATGGTTTTGACGTGTTCGGCGGGCAACACTTGTTTATTGCTTGTTGGATGAACGCCCGCGTTAGCCAATACCGCTGCAATAGTAGCCAGATCTAGACAGTCCAGCGAAATACAACATATCCGCTGATAAAGTTCGAGGAGGTCTTCCACTGGTCCCTTAATAAGCCCCCGACTAAGCAACAGGTAAGCAATGGCACGATTGTGATGGTCGTACAAACGACGTGACACCAACGCATTTTGATCCATAACTATGGGCTTTGATAAAAAACGCTGTAATAAACCGCAAATCCGTGTAAAGCGTTCTTCCAGATTTTGCCCGTCAATCAGCTCAAGTGTGGCAATCGCACCAGCATTCATGAACGGATTCAGCTTAGGGTTTTCTTGATCCTCTGAATACAGAATCGAATCAAATCGTTCCCCCGTGGGCTCAACACCGATCTTATGCAAGATAGTATCGGTGTCATGGTCTTCCAACGCAAGCGCAAGTATCAACGGCTTGGCGATCGATTGAACCGTAAACGCAATGCGACTATCGCCCTCTTCTAGCACCGTACCATCCAGGGTCATAGCACATAAACCAAACCAATTTGGATCGGCCTGGGATAATTCAGGCAAGTGATTAGCTATTACGCCGTCCGCATCATGTCGGAACGAGTGATACAAGTCTTGCAACATCGACCGCAATAGAGTGCGGCTTTCCGGTAGCATGCCCGGCTGTTTGCTAGTCACGCTGTTCATTGTGTACCTCTTGAGCCCATCAAATCATCCCGAACGCTGCAACCGAGATTAGAACTTATTGGCGCACACCGGATTGCAACGATCGTGGTTATTCAGCTTTAGTAATATGCTGAATAATTTCTACTCGCACCTAACTGTCAGCACTTTAAAAAATGCAACGAACGGTCGGCAACGCAGATATTTTTGACAGTAAATGACAGCTCGATGAGGAACGCCATATTCCTCTGCCATAGAAACAGTTTTTAGGTCATGATGCCTTTTGAAGCTAAAAACTCTTCAGGGACGTCTGACGTTTTCCAACCTGTAATGGCAAAATAGTACAAAGGCTCACCCTCAATTGATAATCTGTGCCGGTAACGTTCAATACAATAAATTTCGATATATCTCGAGAATATTAATTCCCGAATCATTTTTGAGAATCCTGATTCATCTTTCGCATCAAAGAAGGTATCCTTGATATTAAACGCCACCCACCCTTTGCTCTTAACTATATTAAACGCCTCTAAGAATGCTTTTGCCGGGATGTCGCCAAAACCCAGTGCGGCAACGGTTACCATGCAATCACATTGCCATGAAACTATCTCTTCTCTTTTCTCATCATCCAGCTTGGTGAAATCCTCAATGTAATATGCGTCATATACCCCCGGCCTGTCACGGATTGTTGCATCATACGCTTCAGGGATTATGTCTACGCCGACTAAACGCGAAACACCATGTTTTTTTAATTCCTCGCCCATCATGCCATTGCCGGCACCTAAATCCAGTATTCGCAGTTCACTAAAATTATTTTGATACTGTTTTACTGCAGTTTCGAGCAATGAGGTCACTTTAGCAGGCGACACGCACTTCAGGCGATCATAAAAGAGTTGCTCATACAGACCTTCTATCTGATAAATTTCATCGTAGTCGTGAAACTTAATTTTCCTATCACCACCCGATCCTTGGAGATAGAAATATACTTCGTCTTGATTGGCACTGGTTAATTCCGCTTTCGGAAACTGTATTTGATGTCTTTTCTTTATTTATATCTCCGTTTGGTTTGAACGTTTAATGGCCTAATATTAATTTATAATTGCCAATAATAACACTTGCTATCATACATTGCGATCGGAGACCAAACCGATTTTTTCGATGTATCGTCTAAATATTTCGTATTTAATCCTTCCGGATGTCTGTTTTGGAGAAATTCCCATGAAGGTCAGGAATCGAGACTTTGAATACCTACCCCAATCTTAATTTTTAGGTCCAAAAACAGTAAAACAGGAAGTACGCTGCTGATCGGCGAAGGTCTTTTTAGGGTCGAGAATACACCGCCAGGCCCCCCTTACGCGAACGGCGATAAACAGTATAACCCCCCCTTTTATCACTGTAAATATTATCGCATTTGCCTGCAGCAGTTTTCCGTAATTCTACATAATTGGAAATTATTCAAACACTCAATCCCAGTATCGTTGAGGACACGTCTACAAAGTAGACTACTTAGAACGGGTCGGACCACGCTAAGCATCTGCTTTAATAGAGTTATCGAACTAAAAACTGGTCTTTTATTCGCTTGAAGAACCTTTTCTGCTGGCGAAATGGCCTATATAAGCAGGTATTGGCTCTTTTACCATAAACCCGACCGCTCCCAACGGCCAGACTTTCAGTCCAGGCACTTTCTCTAGCGAGTTTTTTTCCAGCATTCAACGCTGCCTCGAGCCATCGCCTGTGCGCCGTTTGATAAGGAATGGCGTAAACAACATTAGTTTATTATATTCGAGAAATAATTGTACTAAATGCCAATATGACAACGAAGGTATGAGAGGTGACCAATAACTCATTGAATGATTCTCTGTGATAAGATAATTTTTATTATCATGTCGAAATACCCGTTTGGGGTGGCCTCTGCAATACCTCAATGACAGTTTTAAATAAATTATCCATCATCCAAATATAAGGAGTTACATATAGTCATGTCGACCATTAAACTTTATCGTCACGCATTATCAGGTCATTCTCATCGTGCAGAGTTATTTCTTTCCCTTTTGGGGTTAGAGGCAGATATTATCGATGTTGATTTGGCTAGTGGTGCACATAAACAGCCTGAGTTTTTAAAGAAGAACGTATTTAGCCAAGTCCCTGTATTGGAGGATGGGGCAATAACGATAGCGGATTCAAATGCCATCTTAGTTTATTTAGCAACCAAGTATGATGAAAATCGTACTTGGTTGCCAGTGGATGCGATCGAGGCTGCGCAGACACAACGATTTTTGTCGGTAGCCGCAGGACCCATAGCATTTGGCCCGGCTGTTGCTCGTCTTGTGACTGCATTTGGTGTTGACTTAGATCAGGACAATGCCATCAAAATTGCACACGGCGTTCTGAGTGCATTGGAAGCACACTTGGATGGACGTGATTGGCTGGTAAGACAACAGCCGACCATTGCTGATGTGGCCAACTACACCTATATCGCACATGCACCGGAAGGCAATGTGTCGTTGGAAGGCTATCCCAATGTTAAAGCATGGCTACGGCGCATTGAAGCATTGCCGGGGTTTGTTGCGATGCAGGAGACGGCAGTAGGTTTGAAAGCGGTTTAGTCTTGTTGTTTTTGAGTCCGGCATACAGTTGTTCTGATTTTTTAAATATCTGTTTGTCGGTTGTAAGGGTTGATGATGAATTTAGGCTAACGATTCCAGATTATTTAGGTAATTTTCACTTTAATTTTTAGCTTATTATTAGTATCTCGACTTTGACGAATTAATTCATCATTCTCAATGTTTAAATCTGATTTAGCTAACCTGTCATAAAGAACCACATTGACTGTTGCAGCCAGGTTCATACAACCGATGGTCGGCACATAGACAACGGCATCCGCCTTATCGATAACATTTTGTTTAATCGTACCGTCTTCCGGGCCGAAAATATAAAAAGCTTTGTTTGGGTGCTGGTATTCTGGCAATGGTATGGCACCCTCGGCTAATTCAACGCACACTATTTTGGTATCTTCAGGTATGTTGTCCAGCAAACATGTCACGCTAGTTAACGGAATATTTTGAGAGACATTCTGTGTATCGGTATTAAATTGTGCTGCACGATCATAGCGATCCCCTGTATAAAAAACAGCTTCGACTCGAAAACAACCCGCCGCACGCATAACGGCACCTACGTTTGACGGACTTTTGGGATTAGTTAATCCAATACTAACTTTTGATTTTTTCATTTGTTTTTTTGTTACCGTTAGGGCGCTTGTTGATTTTATGGTTTAAACATAAACGGTTTGCCCTGGAATAAATTTTAAGATTAATTATTTTACACATATCCCGGCAAATAAAGTTAACTAATTTGACCCTTCGGCATGACAATAACTATCAATAGTGTACCGCAATGGATGTCTCAGCGCTGAATATCAATTTTTCTTGTTGGTAACTGACGATTGGGTTTGGATAGATAACAAAATCTAGCGTGAAGCGGCGGTTCAACCAACTAATCCCCGCTGTTGGTAGTATAGGAGAGGGGGCACGACCCATGAGATTGCCTGTGGTACCGGTGGATAAGCGGATGGGGATAATGCTGCCTACATTAAACCTAAAATGGTGCCAGTGTTTTCTTAGTCCAAGACGTAGCAATCTGAAGTCTATGCTCGATGAACCATAGGTACCATAGGTAACTTGATAATCTGTGGAAAGGATATAGTTGCGTTGGGTTTCCATTAACATACCGAATGCGACATTTGTGGGAAGATGGGTGGTAAATTGATTGCTTTCGATACCATCGTTACTGATCACTTGGGTTTCTACATTTACTTTTGTATCGAAGTCCTGTACAGCCACGGCTAATCGAATCTGTTCCGTCAGTTGATATTTAATACCAGCGCCGAGTGAATAGGCCGTTGCATCTGTTGATTGAATATGGTAATTATCTGGGCTGCTTGCACGGACACCGCAAGAAGTCGTTCCACATTTAACGATACCTAGAGTCATGCCTAAACTCAAATTGTTATGCGTTGAGGATTTGATGGCGACTCCGAAACGGTATTCACGGGTTTTAGATTCTATGGTGCCGATAAAGTCCTTTGGATAACCGGGTAGGGCGTATTCCAAAAATACCGTCTCTAACGAGTCTTCGGCGAAGGTTCCGTGTGTTTTGATATGGAGGCGGGTAAACCAGGTCAAAGCAAAAGTTGCATCCAATCCGCTATGTAACACATTTTTTTTGTGCATTCCAAAGCCAATAAAATTCAATTTTACTAACTGGCTGTCCAATTGCCGCGAGAGCGCGAAGCTTTGTTGCTTGATTTCAACTAGACCTGCAGGATTCCATCGAACTGCAAATAAATCATTAGTGGCGGCACTGCTAGCACCAGCACGTGCGATTTCCGCTGGCCCAATGCCCATTAGCAAGTCACTGCCTTCTACGACAAAAGTATTAGCTTGCGGGTTAAGTGGAATAAAAATTGTGCTCAGAAAAAAAAGGTATTGATGCAGGGACCAGCTATTAATATTCAAGATACATTTTATTTGCATGAGGCAGTATTAAAAATCACTAACAATGAGCAGAAAATGCTCAAAAGACTTATTTTCAAACTTTTGTATTATGATTTTAGAACATGAATCACTAAGACGTTGTTTTAAAACCTCTCTGCTGACAAGTTTTCATGTTGTAATGGAGGAGAAATGATCAGTTCCGTAAATAAACCTTCATTGTAGCGTCATCATTTTGTCGTATCGAACGGTAAGGAATGGGTTGCAGTAGGTATAGAATTGGTCTTTTACAATGATGAGTTTGAATTAGCTGTGCGATTAAAATTCTTCCTCAGTTGACCAGGGGAAATAGCAAATGCTTTTTTAAAGACTCGGGAAAATGCCGCTTCTGATTTATAACCCACGTGTTCTGCGACGTGGGTAATAGTCAATCCTTGACTTAGTTGAGACCAGGCCAGTTGCATACGCCACCAGGTCAAGTAGTCACCAGCCGTCCATCCACTGGCGGATTTAAATTTTTCGGCAAATATGCTGCGGGATAAGTTTGCTTGTTTTGCCAGCGAGTCTAATGTCCAATGAAAATCAGGCTGTTGATGGATTGCTTTAATTGCCTTGTTAAGTCTGCCATCATGGTATAACGCAAGGAGGCCGACACAATCGGGATGAGCAACGGAATATTCACGGATGGCATAACTAAATAACAGCTCTGCCAGCTTATCAAGGAGCACTTTTGAGGCAGCTTGATCGTTTAAGCTCTCATGTAAAATCAAGGCTAATAAATGTTCCATCCATCGATGACTTTCCTGATAAGGAATAACAAACACCGCCGGTAAGGCATCCAACAAGTGACTCTTTCCCTGATGTTGAAAACGCACCTCCCCACATAACATGCCGGTCCCTTCATGAGCAAGATCATCAGAATAACTACAATGTTGCTGCTTACCGCTGAGTGTTTTAGTTGGTGTCATGCTGTGGGGTATTTCTCTTGGAAATATTAACAGATCTCCGCGATTGAGTTGTTTTTCCATATGACCGGGTACTGTTAATAAACAAGATCCTAGCGTGACCATGTGAAAGCACGTCATCCCTGGCGGCTCATGCTCGTTAATTCGCCAATTGCCACAAATTTTAGCATTGTGAAAAATATGAACATCAAGCTGGAGTAATCTCAATAGATCAGAGAATACGTCATTTTCGGACGTTTGAGCATAAATATCGGATTCATTGCTATTCATCGTGTGTATTTTACGGCGTAAACTAAGGAATGGAAACATTGGTCACAATCGTCGATAAGAAATAATGCGATGAAAAATATGATGAGTAATACAACGATGTGTAAGGCATTAACATTGTTTTTTGTTTTTATGGTTTGCATTGCCGGTTGTAGTACGACACCGGAATACCCGGTGAAAGCCAAGCTATTTGGTGAAAATATCGATACAACAGCGGATTCTGAAATCGCAAAATACTATATTGAACGTTACCTCAACGGGGAAAAAAGTAATCAACACTTTGATGTAATAATAGATAAGTTAAATGATAAATATGGGGTAGGGGATTTAAATCGAGAGACGCTCAAAAAAATTTCTGATGATACGTCGGTAGATTTTGCTTCAATATTCTTAGCAACAAAAATAATGCAGCATCCTAATAACCGAAAACTACAACACATGTTTTCCCGCTATGTAGCACAGACAACAAATATTCTTGAGATAGAACCTACCAAAAAAAATGAATACCTTTTACTGTTTGTGCCCGGATGGGACTATGTTGAAAATGGACATATCACCGGATCCGACCTGCTGGTGCCAAGACAATTAGTTTCTGAACTTGGTTTTGAAAACTATTTGGCAGAAGTACCCGCAAACGGTTCAGTCGAGGATATTGCAGACTATTTATCTCAAGATATTGTTAAATATAATCAAGCGGGAAAAAAGATCATTATTGTAGGCGCAAGTTCAGCGGGACCGGCAATTCATCTTAGTTTAGGACACCTCTTGAATCAGCAACAAACCCGATCAATAAAGGCCTGGATTAATTTAGGAGGCGTTTTACAGGGGAGCCCGCTCATTGATCATTTTCAATCCTGGCCGCAAAGTATGTTGTTCAATGCTGTCGTTTGGTTTAAGGACTGGGATAAAGAAAAAATAATGAGCATGTCTGTGATACCTAGCCGAGAGCGATTTAAACAGCTCTCGATTAGCGATCATATATTGATTGTGAATTATTTACCGATACCTCTTTCGGGGCAACTTAGTCAATTCTCCGAAGACAAATATCCGCTACTCGCGACCCAAGGACCGAATGATGGTTTGACTCTGTTGACCGATGCGATGGCACCGAATAGCCTGACAATTGTTGCCATGGGTAGCGACCATTTTTTAGCAGAAGACCCGAATATCAACACTAAAACAATTGCATTGACCCAAACAGTTATTGCTTTTCTTGAAACAAAGGATGCAATGTAGAAACGGCTATTTAGAATGATCGCGCAATAATCTCCCCATTTGACCGCTCGACAATTGCTCTAATTACCTAGATCCCTGCACTATCCGGTACTTTTGGCATCAATTGTCAGGCAATTGTCGTTTAGGGTCACTGCGCCTTGCGGCCTTCACCAGTAACATGTATCTCACTGGAAGCATAACGTTATCCATTTTAATAGGAGATCAATGATGAAAAATTTAACTAAGTCGTTTTTTGCCGCGTTGGTATTGTCAATCATGGCAACTAGCCAAGCATTTGCCGAAAAAACAATCTATACCGAAATTGAAATTAATGCGCCCGCAAAACAAGTATGGGCCGTTCTAACGAACTTTAAAGATTATCCCAATTGGAATCCATTTATTAAAAAAATATCGGGCGATGTTGCAGTCAATACCAAACTCAAGGTGCAAATTAAACCCGCTGACGATGATGCGATGGATTTTACACCTAGGCTTAAAGTCGTTAAGCCAGAACAAGAATTGCGTTGGTTAGGTCGGGTATTATTACCGATGGTATTTGATGGTGAGCATTATTTCAAAATTGAGCCATTAACGGCTAACAAAGTTAAGTTCATTCATGGTGAAGTGTTCAGTGGCATGCTTGTCCCCTTCTTTTGGGGAGGAATGGAGCAAGGGACTGTAAACGGGTTTAAAGCCATGAATGTTGCATTAAAAGCACAAGTCGAACAGCAGGTCAATCTTCATGCAATGAAATAGCTGTCGCAATAATGCTAAGCAAGTAACTCATGTTGACAGCAGCATGGGTTATTTTGCGCACATTACTCCTTCATTTAAAACCCATTCCTTATCGGAGGGAATCAGAATATCGAGAAAAATACAACGTTGGGTTAACGGACGAGTAACCCAACGTGCATTTTTTTCCGTGTCATGCTAAGTCTAACAAGACCTACAGTGAATTCATTTTCCAGTATTATAAATTTAGCACTGCATGACAGATATTTTCGATATGACGATGGTCCGTACCACAGCAACCACCGAAGACATTCAGGTTATGTAGTGAACGGCTAAGATCACTATGCATATTGCCAAATTCTAACGGATTACCTTGGTCAAGTTCTGGTGCCTCGTCTAATTCAGCGTGACTTTTGTCTGACGCGTTGGCTCTGATACCGCGTATTCGTTGAGTCCAGTTTTCATCCGTTGTTACCGTAGAACGAAAATGGCTTGGATGAGCGCAATTTAACATGTAGTAAGCTGGATACTGATTTGTCACGCTATCGATGTCTATGATAGCTTCTTTTAGGGGCTGTCCCGTTGGTAAATTCCCATCTGTTTCCACAGTGAAAGAGATGACCACAGGCATTTCCAAAGATTTTGCGGCTTGGCTAATACCCGTCGCTTCTTCAACATTTGTCATGGTTGTCGCCGTTATCATATCGGTAGTCGTTTGACTAAACACTTCAATTTGTTGGTGGTGATAGGCTTCAGCCTCGTGTGTAGACATGCTATCTGCCGGGTTATAACCATCGCCCCTTGGGCCAAGGCAGCCACTAATAACAATGGGGATGTTGTCGTTTTCATATTCATCACGAATTTCTGAAAGTAACTGAATAGCCTTTTGGTTCATTGTTGCCAGGCCTTTTTTGCTATAACCCAATTTTGAGGCCCAGTCAGGATTCGCACGCCATGTGGCACTCTCCAGAATAAATCCGGTACCGTGTTTTTTTGCAATGTCGGCATATCGACGATAATATTTTTTTAAAATATCCAATCCTGATGGATCTTTCAGTAAATCAAAGGCCGCAAAATAGGGTAGCTCTAGTTCTTCATGGAAAATCAAGGTTGTTTCCAGTCCTCCATCCGTGAGAAACATCGAGTGACTTAATTGAGGTAGGCAGTTTCGATAAGTTTTCATGAGTTATTCTCCATAGTGTAAGCTTGAGCTGAAGCATTTAGTTTTTTATTACTTGTATGATATTTGTTGCTTGCGTGGCTAATGTCTCGAAACAAAAGCATATCTAATAATCGTTTTGAAGCATCATTGTAAAATCCGGTCTCAACTTCAAATTCTTTTGGATTCTTGAAGGTGCCAAAGAGTATGTCGAACAAAGGTAGGTCGGAATAATTGTAAGCATGAATATTTTTCCCATGATGGATGGTATGGCTCTCAGGGCGTTGTATGAAATACCCCAACCAGACGGGAGTGTTTATGTTAGCGTGCTGAAAGATGGCAAAGAACGTCGTTAGCAATAAGATTAAAGTGGCGGCTTGAGGATCAACACCGACAATCAGGGTTAAACTCAAACTACCAAGAAATGTCCAGCCGATCATATCCAGCGGGCTGAAATAGAATGTGCCATAAGTGTCTAGGTTTTCTGCGCTATGATGCATTTGGTGAAATGTTTTCCATAAAATGTCATATTTGTGAATACAACGATGCCAGAGATAAATACCCAATTCGTAAATAAACAAACCGACCATGGTGCCTCCGAGAATGCCTATATCTGTCAAGTCAAATATTTGATAGTTTGCTAAGTATTGATCCCAGATGATTGGCAAATAGGAAGAAAGGAAAAAGAAAATGACAAAGGCGGTCAAACCTCTTAATTTCCAGCCTTTTATTTTAAGTAATTTTCTGCCGGGAAAGAATGCTTCCCATAGCATTAAAATAGCATACATAATCACCACAAAAATCGAAATTGGATCGAGAAGGATTTCAATCGATGTTGGCATAACAACTCTCCTTTTTGTTTAAAAAATAGCTAAATTATGAATCTGTTGCTATTTTCAACTTTACGGAAAATGCCTGTTTTTTTCTAGTGAACTCATAGTGCTTTTATAAAAACAACTTGAATATTCTAATAAATACAACATGTTAATTTGGGTCGCTCACGCTTGATCAGGATTGTGGGCATGAGATACAATGAGTTACTGTACCGTTGGTATAGTAAAATTTAGAATTGCCACTTGAGTATTCAATAAAAAGAAGGGAAAAACTAAAATTATGGGCACACGAGGAGAAGTCACTCGAGAAAAAATACTCTCAGTCGCTGAAAGTATCATTTTACAAAAAGGTTTTTCAGCGACTTCTATTGACGAAATAATTCAATCATCACATATTACGAAAGGTGGGTTTTTCTACCACTTTACTGGCAAGAATGATTTGGCGCATTCACTGGTGCAGCGTTATCTTGTTCAGGATGATTTATTTTTTAACAATTTGTTTGAGCGAGCAGACTCTCTCAGTGAAGACCCGCTACAGCAAATGCTTATTTTTTTAAAATTACTCTCCGAAGCCATGGCTGATTTACCCAATGGTCATCCGGGTTGCCTGGTTGCATCGTTTGCCTATGAAAGCTTGCAATTTGAGAAAGAAGTCATGGACCTCGCTGCTGAAGGTATCTTGTGTTGGCGAAAACTATTCTTGGGTAGACTTGAAAATATTGCTGAAAAATATCCAGCAAAAATAGACGTATCTTTCGCTGAATTGGCTGATATGCTTACATCAACCATTGAAGGCGGAATCCTTATCTCGCGTGTGATATCCTGCCCTGATGCGTTAGTTCAGCAAATTCTTCAATACAGGACGTATGTGAGACTACTGTTTGAAAAACCGTAACAATTCCTCGTCTGATTTATAACCCGCTTATTTTTCGACAAGACCAACGATTATCAGCTTTCTTGAAAAAAGGATGAAATCTAAAAACTCTTATTTGACGAATGAATTACGATGTTGTTGAAGATTGTCGCCCTGTACTTTTGCTCGGGAAACTGCTCCTGCATCCATGCAGTCGTTAATCAGAAGGAACCCCAAAAGTAGGTGCATTAGGTGACGCAGTCAGGGCGAAAATAGGCCAGTAAAATATCAGACGCTACGAGTATATTACTTAGGGTTAAGGAATGGGCAGGGGAGAATCTCTTCAAGAAGAGGGTCCAGTTCATTGTTGGCAGACTGCAGCAGTTGCTGTTTTTCGCGGCGTTTCAGTCGCTTGATTTCCAGCTCGCGTTTGCTGGCGGTGCTGCGTGTGTGGCCGCTCTCCAAATAAACCAGCATTTGGGGCTTGCGCCCACGAAAATATTTTGCGCCTTGCAAGTTGCTATGCTGTAACAGACGCCGCTCCATGTCCGTGGTAATGCCGGTGTATAGACTGTCATCGGTACACAGGATGATGTACACCGTCCAGTTACTTGACGTCATTTTACTTGAAGTCATCGCGAGTGTCCCAGAAGTACTAGAATAATATTATCTCCTATTGGGCTTTGAGTTCACCCGGTGTCACATCAAACCAGCGTTTAAATGCACGATGAAATACACTGGGTTCTGAGTAACCTAATAAATAAGCGACTTCGGAAATACCGATATTTGGATTTTCAAGATAGTGCTGAGCGAGTTCTTTACGCATCTCATTCAATAAGGTTTTATGCGATGTATTCACTTCTTTTAGGTGACGCTGTAAGGTACGGGGTGTCATGTTTAATGATTCGGCAATGGCTTCGATGCTTGGATTGCCGCCACGCAAGGCCTTTGTGAGTTGTTCTCGTACCCGCTCTACAATATCTTCACGTCGAGGTAATTTTTTTAACATGTCGTCTGCGTGTCTACATAAGACCAGGTTGAGGGCAGGATCGCTTTCAGGGATTGGGGCATCTAGCAATGCTTTGTCAAACACCACAGAATTATTTTCACAGTTAAATTCGATTGGACAGCAAAAAAATTGTTCATATTCTGAAATATCCTTGGGCTCAGCATGCTGAAAACAAATTTTTCTGGCGTTCCACTGTTTGCCAGTAATTGCTCGACCAATACCAACCACTGAGGCTAAGGTGAAATCGGCTGCATGCCAGTTAGCGCCACGTGGATCCGTTCGAAAATAATGATTGAAATACGCATATTTTTCGTCTGTTAGCAACTCAAGAATTGCTTCGTCGTGAAGTAAACGATTATAACGGGAAGCGTTTTCCAGGGCCAGTCGGAGATTTTTACTGGTTCGAATGGCATAGTCCATCACATCAAACTCGCCGGGGGTGAGCCCAGCACCGGCATGTAAACCGAAGAACTTATCACCTGTCCGGCTTACCAAAAAATCCCACAAAGCAATTTCCATCGCCATGGGTATGCGTGCGTCAGGGTCGTCCAGCACTTCCGGTTTAAGATGTATGGCTTGCAGGGCGATATGTGAATCAATGCCTGCATTTTTAGCTGCCGTCAGTATCACCTTAATGATATGAATCGATTCAGTAATTTGTTGTATGCTCATTGGACAATGGTTTCCTTAGAAGCTATTTTAAAAGGCGTCAGATGAGTGCAAAAGCGCAGTTTTGGACATGGAAGTCCTTATATCGCGAAGCCCAAGGATGGGCGAGAGCGAATTACACGAAGTAAATGAGTATTTTGAACTCATTTTTAACGCTGTATTGTGCCAGCTGAGGTATTTTTAAAACAGCTTCTTAGACCAAATTACATTCCCTTGCTTTATTAATGGCCTGACTTCGGTTTTTAACCTGTAACTTGGTGTAAATGTTTTTAACGTGTGTTTTAACTGTATTGGGTGAAACGAATAATTGATTAGCGATCTCCTGATTAGATAAGCCGACGCATAGCAGATCTAAGGTTTGTTTTTCTTTTTTACTTAATGGCTCTAGATTGGCTGATGCTGTGGTGGTAGTTTGTGTTTCCCGTTCAGGAAAGGCGGAGAGAATATCAGAGATTCGTTTTTTAAACGGGCTTGTTTCTGCAAGTTTTGTGAGCAGCTGCTGCATAGGTCGGCCAAAATCAATAAAGGTGTAACAATAAGGGTTATTACCCATTATACCTGAGAGATCTTATTGCTTTTTATGGAGTATGCGAGTCATATGATACCCCGTTTTATAAAAATCCCCAAATGCTGGTTTCCCGAATATCACCCTGAAGATTCACCATTACGGGTGAAGTTTATTACATGACATATCCCTAAAATGAAAGCATGAAACATGGTAAATACGAGAAGAAAAAATGACGAAAAAAGTAATTGCGCAGCGTCTATGGCAAAGTTGGGACGACAACTATGATCAGCAGTTGGGCGCTGATAGTACCATCATCGAGCTGCCTCAGGGGCAAGTTGAATACTGTACCTTGGGTGAGGGAGATCCTGTCGTTATTACCCATAATACACCTGGCGGTTATGACCAAGCTAGATTGTTTGCCAAGCCATTTCTGGAGGCCGGGTTTAAAGTGATTTGCTGGTCACGTCCAGGTTATTTAAATACACCGTTATCAACAGCCAAAATCTTTGCAGAACAAACCGAATTATCAGCCACCTTGCTGGACTATTTGTGGATTGATAATGCTTGTCACTATGGTATTGCTAGTGGGGCCGCAATTTCGATCATGTTAGCGAAAAAATACCCAGAAAAAGTCGAGTCTTTAATTCTGGAAAACCCGGTGTCTGCAGAAAGCTTAACAGCAGATAAGTTAACCCAGAATAACTCATTAGACTCGGTATTTTTTATGTCTCAGGATAACTGGTTGCTCAATTTATTTCAGCAGCATTTCCCGCAGGTTCCACACAAACTTTCCATTAAGGGAGAGAACTATTTTGATGAAGCTCAGCTATTGAGTTTATTACAGCAGAAATTTGATGATAATAAATCAAAAAAACTGATTCAATTACTAAAAACGACCGGGCCTACCGAGAAAAAAGAACAGGGATTTTATAACGACGTTTATGAAATATCACGTTTTAACTTTGATATAACCGGGTTAATCGTGCCTTACCTGATAATAGCGGGGGAAAAGGATGGCTTCAATGTCAGATTTATATTTGATGAAAAACATACAGTAAGTTTTTCTGATCATGGATATCAATTATTTTTAGATCCGCAATATAAATTGATCCAGGCGCGATCTGTTCAGTTCATTCGTTCCATCTCGTGGAGCGAAGTTAAATGAAAAATTATATAAGGAGATATAACATGAAAAGTCTACCAGGTTTTAAGTTATTTTCTTTATTTTTTCTGTTTTCAATAGCAACCAATAGTGTTGCTCATCATGTTGATGAACATGCGGTTGAACTACATACTAATGATAAGTGGGATGAATGCGCCATGAGCATCGATCCCTCATTAACACAAAATCAATGGCAAACGTTTAGCAAAGATCTAGCCCCTATTATTTATTTTAAACCGACTAATGGGGCGAAACCCTTAGGTAAAGGTAAATTTGATATTGGACTGGAAATGGTAAAACAGCCCCATTGAAAGATTACAATGGGGCTTGGAATAATACATTTAGTCATCCGGAAGATGATCACTGGTTAGTCGGTGATGACCATACGCTTACTTTACCCGTTCTTACTGCCCGTATGGGTATCACCAATAATGTTGATATTGGACTCATATATACCGATAGTATTGAAGCTAATTATGGTTGGACTGGCGTCGATGTGAAATATGCTTTTCATCAAGATCGCCGTCGTGGATTTTTTGTTGCCACGCGACTGAGTACCGTTGTTTTAACAGGCGTACAGGATTTTAATTATTATCAGGGCGCCGTAGATTTATTGGTCTCAAAAAAAGTTGGATGGTTTACACCCTATGCCGGTATCACTGCCATTTACTCAGTGGCTGATGAAAATACTGATAAAGTTAATTTAAAAAAAGAAAGTTCAGTTGCCACTGAAGCCATTGTGGGCACTCAATTTCATTGGAAGTATTTAAGTGTTGCTGCAGAAGCTGATATTGCCAGGATTAATATGTATACCGTAAAAATTGGTGCGACATTCTAGAGAATTATCTGAATATGATGTCGTTCACACCGCATCGGCAGACAGAGGGCATTGGATCTACCAGGTAGACTTGTTACAATTGTTGAAAATCGATGGCTGTTTTCTTTTGGGTGAGACGAAAGATGGGAATCAATAATGATTCAATGAGCAGTAAAGTAGAGTGAAAAATGTACAATGCATTCATTTTAATCTATTGAGTTTTATTTCTTTTAAATGTTTTACTATGATGTGTTTTTGCTTGTCATTGATGGTTGCATAGGTGAAACTCACTTTTATAAGGTGATATGTTCGAATGGCTCATATAGGGTATTCATTTATTTCTGGATAATTATTGATATATAAACATTATGAAAAATTTTATCAAAGCGTCGTTGTTTGGTGGTCTGGTTGTTATCCTTCCTATCGCTATTCTTGCATTTTTCTTTAAATGGTTATTTAAAACCGTTACCGACCTTATTCAACCGTTAACAACTTATGCCTCGGGCATTTATCCTGTTCCTGAGTTTGTCGCAGATATGATTGTTATTTCAATTATCCTGGTAACTTGTTTTGCTGTTGGAGTGATTGTTCGTACCAAGTTGGGGAATTGGTTGCATAAAATGTTTGATGCATCGCTGCAACAAATTGCACCGGGTTATCGCATGATAAAAGAGGTGGTTGTGCAAATCTTTGGTAAAACGGAGTCGTCGCCTTTTGCCAATGGTATGGTGGCTCGGGTCCGCTTGTTTGGGGAGCACTGCCCCACCGAGGTGACGGCTTTGATTACCGATCACCATGTTGATGGTACCTATACGATTTTTATGCCGACGGGTCCGAATCCTACCTCGGGAAATATTTATCATGTGCTCGCTTCTCAGGTGACTTTATACCCGGATGTGAAACTTGACTCTGCCATGAGGACGGTGATTGCTTGTGGTGCCGGCTCGGGTGAGCTTTTTAACCCGCCAAATAAAGCATTGAAAGATGATCATGGAAAATAAATGATAGGGAATGGGTTAGCCACAGCTCCCCATTTAGTATCTTGGTTTTATCTCCTGAGTTGCCTAAAACATCTACTGTTGGTAGCCGAGCCTCCTGCGTTCATGCGGTCGTCTATCAGCATGGCCAAATGCAGGTGTAATCGGAAGTGATTTTTTGACCATTTATTGTCCGTTGGTCCAATGGTGGCACTCATCGAAATTAATTCTTGACTGTTTGGTCAATAATGGACTAAACTTCAAAACATGGTAGGAAGACCTCGAAAATTTGATATGGAACACGTGCTGAATCTGGCCATGGAAACGTTTTGGGCAAAAGGTTATGAGGCCACCTCAATGGCGGATCTCATGGCAGCGACAGGTTTGCATAAAGGGAGTATATATCAAGCTTTTGGCAGTAAGCATGAATTGTTTATTGCAGCACTACGACGTTATTTGGAGATCATGCGTCAGGAGAAGAATGAAACATTAAGTCGTGCGAACTCACCATTGGAGGGTATTCGATTGGTGGCTCACAATATGTTAGATAGGATGGATGGGCATTCCTCTTGCCCTAAGGGCTGTATGGTGGTCAATACGATTGTTGAATTGGCGCCCCATGATCCAGAGGTTGAAAAAATTTTAAATGAGCATACTGGGTTGATGCAAAGCTCATTAATTGATGCTGTTACTCAGGGACAGATGGCGGGGCAAATTAATACATCTAAGCCACCGGAAGCCATTGCGATGTTGATGATGACCTTTATGACCGGTTTGGCAGCGGTCGTTAAAAGTTCTGTTACCAAAGAACAAGCTCACCAATTATTAGATATGCAGCTTGAATCGATCACTTGATTTTTTTGTTTTATTCTTGACCGATCGGTCATTTATTATGTTCTATTTCTAACCGGCAGGCAAACAATGGGGACTATAAACGTGGTGATACAAAACAAGATATTCCGATTGAACAGCGTTTTTAGCGTGATATTCAATCAAATAAATTCCAGGGGAAAAATTCATGAATAGTTATTTTGAGTCGCTTGATCGTTTTGCGGAAAATCTAACGCGTTTTGTGATTCGGTTTCGATGGTTGATTATTGCGGCGGCGGTGCTAAGCGCAGTAGGGGTAGGATCGGGTGGTCGGTTTTTAGAGTTTGCCAATAACTATCGAGTGTTTTTTTCCAACGATAACCCAGAATTGACCGCCTTCGAGAGTCTGCAGGCGACGTATACTAAGAATGATAATTTTCTGTTTGTATTAGTGCCCACTGACGGTAATGTTTTTTCACAAGAATCCTTACAGGCGGTGGAAATGTTGACCGCTGAAGCGTGGAAAACGCCTTATGCTATTCGGGTCGATTCAATCACTAATTTTCAGCACACGTATGGAGAGGAGGATGATTTAATCGTCGAAGATTTAGTGCTTGATGCGGCCAACATGGAGGAGGCGGAGCGTGAAAGCAAAGGGGATATTGCGCTGGCGGAACCGTTGTTGCGCAGCCAGCTTGTGACCCCTGACCGCAGTGCCACGGCGGTTAATGTGACGTTACAGTATCCAGAAAAAGCGCTGACTGAAGTGCCTGAAGCGGTGGCATTCGCGAGAGAACTTCGTGATCAGATCGAAACATCCTTTCCACATATTGACGTTTCGCTTACCGGCGTTTCGGCGTTAAATAATGCATTCTCTGAAGCGGGTATGAGTGACATGGGCAGTTTGGTACCGCTGATGTTTGGTATTATTTTATTGTTATTATTATTGATACTTCGTTCAGTGAGTGCAACCTTAGCCACCCTTGCCGTAATTATGCTATCCACTATGGTGGCCATGGGCATGGCAGGTTTTATGGGGATAAAATTGACACCCATTTCAGGTTCTGCACCGATTGTTATTTTAACTTTGGCTATCGCCGACTCCGTTCATATTTTAATCTCTCTGCGTAACTTATTACGTGAAGGAATGGCTAAGGCGGAGGCCATTATTGAGGCCATACGACTTAATTTTATTCCGATAACCATTACTTCCATCACAACGATTGTCGGTTTTCTTTCGTTAAACTTTTCAGATTCGCCTCCGTTTTGGCATTTAGGCAATATTACCGCCATGGGTATTGCAGCCGCGTGGTTATTCTCCATTATCTTATTGCCCGCCCTAATGTACATTTTACCCATGCGTATCAGAGCAACAAATACTCCGTCCACGGCTCAAGCCTATATGGAAAATCTCGCGGAATTTGTGATTCGCCATCCACGAAAATTGTTAATCAGCACCGGGATTGTGTCAGCGGTATTAATCAGTTTTATTCCTCAGTTGCAGCTTAATGATCAATGGACTCACTATTTTGACGAACGCATTGAGTTCCGTAATGAGACAGATAAAGCGTTGCAGCATTTTGGTATGTACCCCATCGAATTTTCTGTGCCAGCTCAAGGAGTCGGAGGCGTGAGCGATCCGGAATATCTAAGTGATTTAGAGCGGTTTACCGATTTTCTTCGGCAGCAACCGGAAGTGACCCACGTTTATTCGCTATCTGACATTATGAAGCGTTTAAACAAAAATTTGCACAGTGATGATCAAAATTTTTATCGTACACCAGGCGATCGAGAACTGGCGGCGCAATATTTATTATTGTATGAAATGTCATTACCCTATGGTTTAGATCTGAATGATAGAGTCAATATTGACAAATCGGCGACACGGGTGACCGCAACCCTTGGGGATGTGGGTAGCATTGAGACCAAGCGATTTCTTAATGCGACTGATCAGTGGATGCAAGCTAATTTTCCTGATTGGATGCAGGCGAAACCCACCAGTGCACAAGTGATGTTTACTCATATCGCTGATCGCAATGTATCTAATATGGTTAATGGCACAATCGCTGCGATTGTTGCCATTGCTTTAATTATGATGCTGTCTTTACGCAGTTTCTCGCTGGGTTTGTTAAGCCTTATTCCCAATGGATTGCCTATTTTAACCAGTTTTGGGGCTTGGGCCTTGTTGGTTGGGGAGGTCGGTTTTTCTGTGGCTACCGTGGCATCGATTTCTTTGGGAATTATTGTTGACGATACGGTTCACTTTTTATCTAAATTTGTACGCGCCAAACGTGAACGTGGTTTGTCCGCCGCTGATTCCATTCGTTATGCCTTCCGTAATGTGGGCGTTGCTATTTTGGTGAACACCGTGATACTGGTCATTGGTTTTATGGTATTGATTACTTCAAGTTTCAAAATCAATGTGGACATGGGACTGTTAACGGCATTGGCTATTGCTTTTGCTCTGGTATTGGATTTCTTATTTTTGCCAGCCATGCTGTTGTTAGTGGATGGCATGGGTTCGCGGTTTAAAAAACCGGAAAGCATTAAAAATACTGACGCCATTAAAAAAACAGTACCCGCTTTGGTGGGAGGTATTGTTATTGCGATGGCGCTGTTTGCCATGCCGATTCCTCAGGCCGAGGCTGTCAGTTTTCCAGTCACACCGGTCAGAGGTGATACCCCCGAAGAGCGCCAAGGTTTTGAAGTGGCCGCTCGGGCAGATCGCTCCGATCGTGGGTTTGGTGATAATGAAGTCCAGCTAAAAATGGTGTTACGTAATGCGGCAGGCAATGAAACATCACGTCAGTTAAAAATAACCACCTTGGAAGTTACGGATGAATCCGTCGGTGACAAATCACTGGTGCTTTTTAATAGCCCTCGTGATGTCAGCGGAACGTCATTGTTATCCCATGCGAACATTCTTGAGCCAGATGATCAGTGGTTGTATTTGCCTGCCTTAAAGCGAGTAAAGCGCATATCTTCAGCGAACAAGTCAGGTCCCTTTGTGGGTTCCGAGTTTGCGTTTGAGGATTTCACCTCGCTGGAACTGAATAAGTTTAACTATAAATGGCTGCGTCAAGCGCCTTGTCAAGATTTAACTTGTGATGTTGTTGAGCGTTTTCCACGATATAAAAACTCGGGGTATACGCGGCAGATTGCCTGGATTGATACTGACGTATTTCAACTGAGAAAAGTTGAGTTTTATGATCGTCGAGGTGACTTGTTAAAAACACTTACGCTTAAAGATTATCAAAATTACAATGATATTTGGCGAGCGCAGCGCTTAGAAATGGTTAATCACAAAACTAATAAGAGCACGGATCTGATTTATGATAAATATGTGTTTGGGGTAGGCTTGGGCGACAAGGATTTTGAAAAAAATCGCTTGAAACGTTTGCGTTAATCGCGATCAATTACAGCTAGCTTTGGAAAAGAGAAATGAAACGTCCAGTTAAATTAATGGTTTTATCTATACTGCTCTTACCATCAATGACTTATGCCAATGAGTGGGAAGGGTCAGGTTATGTTGGATTGGAGTCGCGTGTTTTTTCACAGGATGCACGTTATCCATCACAACATGATGGGGCTAATTTATCTGTGATGTTTCAGCCCGAGCTACGTTGGCAACATGATAATGGGCGTCAGCGGGTGAGCCTGGTAGGGTTTGCCCGCGCTGATGCCAAAGATTCAGAACGCAGTCATCTGGATGTGCGTGAAGCCTATTGGGCACTGGAAAAAGATAACTGGAGTTTACTTGTTGGTATTAATAAAATATTTTGGGGCGTTACCGAATCACGGCATTTAGTTGATGTCATCAACCAAACCGATGGGGTGGAAGACATGGACGGCGAAGACAAGCTTGGCCAGCCCCTGATTAATATCAATATGCAGCGTGATTGGGGAGCGGTTGACTTCTTTTTGTTACCGTATTTTCGTGAGCGTACTTTTCCCGGAATGGAAGGACGCTTTCGAACGCCTTTAGTTATCGATACTGACAATGCGCTTTATGAGTCAAGTGAAGAAGAAACACATATAGATTGGTCTATTCGTTACAGTCATTATTTTGGGGATGTGGATCTAGGGGTTTATGTCTTCGATGGCACTTCACGAGAACCGCAGTTTGCTCCATCATCAAGCGGGCAGGCGTTGATTCCCGTGTATCCACAAATGACTCAAGTGGGCCTGGATCTACAGTATACCTACAATGCTTGGTTATGGAAGTTAGAGCTCATTGCACGAGATATGACAGACGATGAATTCGCCGCATTTGTCGCAGGTTATGAATATAGTTTTTACCAGATTAATGACAGTGCGATGGATTTAAGCGTGCTCACAGAGTTGCTTTATGATGGGCGCGATGAAAATAACCCTGTTTTATTTGATCAAGACCTTTTTCTAGGGAGTCGTCTCGCGTTCAATGATAGTCAAGATAGCAGTCTACTGGCTGGCGTTGTGATCGATCGGGAAACCGAAGAGCTATTCTTTAGCATAGAAGCCGAACGCCGTTTAAATGATCAGCTTAGTGCTGAGTTTCGGCTGCGCGTATTTCACAACGCACAGCCCGAAGATGTTTCATATAGTTTTCAACGCGATGATTATTTACAGTTGACGCTTAAGGGGTATTTTTAACGTCTAAATTTTTTTACCTGTCCGTTTGTTTGGCGCCATATCCGTCTTTTATTTTTCTTTTTCACTGAACCAACTTTCTAGAAAATCAATGCATTTTGACAGTTTGGGCGGTACAAAACTGCGTGCCGGATAAAGCGCATATAACATGAGTTTTGGTTTTTTTTCCTCGGCAAGAATCTCGGTGACTAGACCTTTGGCAAGCGCTTCCTTGCAAACAAACTCAGGGATAAATCCAATACCCAGACCACGTTTGATAGCTTCCATCATGAACATCGTGTTGTTAACTTTCAGAGTCCCTTTAATACTGATACCATCGTCTATTGGCCAAGTATTATTGCTCGGGAAATAGCTATATACGAAACAGTTATGATCTTGTAAATCCTGCGCTGTTGTTATTTTTGGGTGCGTTTTTAAGTAGCTCGGTGAGGCGCAGATTCGGTAGCCAAAGCTGGTTAAGGGTTTTCCTATGTAACTGCAATCGAGGCGATAACTCAGTGCACGAAAGCCCAAGTCAAATCCATGTTCAATAAGATCGATAAATTCATCGCCGAGATGAACATCTAGCTCAATATCAGGATAGATTTGCATAAATTCGGCGAATGCTTTTCCTAGATCAGTCAGACCAAGCGCCATTGGGATATTGATTTTGAGCTTGCCTCTTGGTTGGTTTTGCATCTCCTGCACAAAAGCATCTGCATCATCGAGCTTTAACAATATCTCTCGGCAACGCTGCAAATATCCTTCACCGACATGAGTTAATTGCAAATTGCGCGTAGAGCGGTGTATCAAGCGTGCGCCTATTTCTTTTTCGAGTCGGCTTATCTCTTTGCTTACCATTGATTTTGATGCGTTGCTTTCTTCAGCCACCTTAGTGAAGCTGGCTAAATCGGCTAATCGAACAAATAATTTAATTGCGCGAAGTTTATCCATGATGTTTCCATATTGAGAACAGTGCGTTCGCATTATAGCTATATATGAAACCAAGGTGAATGCCTAAACTATCATTTACGGCGACAACAGTGAGTTTGGGTGCAGATTTTTTGTTTCATTCACTGAACCAAAAAGAGCCGTGCGTTGAGAGGATAAAAGTAATTAGTGGTTCCGCATTGGTGTTTAACAATGAATATCTGGTGTCTGGTTCTTATTCAATAAGTTTTTCGAGGTGTCTATTAGAACAATGCTTTTAGTAAGGAATGGGCGATGGAATAACTTGCCTGTTTGGGGCTCAGATTTGGTTTGTATTTGTTCGTTCTGATTGAGAAAAAACGCAGCTCTAGCCGGGCTAAAGTGAGTATTTTTTGATTGAAGAACGGGCGAAGACAGGCCGAAGATGTGATGCCAAACAGGCAAGTTATTTCGTTGCCTATTCCTAAGACCCTGCGAATCATTTATTAATTCTAATATTCGAGGACAAATCCGTGCCATATGTAAATATTAAAGTGACAGACGAACATGTGACTAGAGAGCAAAAGGAAAAACTGGTTCAAGGAGTGACGCAGTTGTTAGTTGATGTTCTGGATAAAAATCCATCGACTACCTTCGTTGTTATTGATGAAGTTAATACCGACAACTGGGGGGTTGGTTACGATCTTGTTAGCGATATACGAAAAAATCAAGTTAAGGAATAGAAATTAATTATTCATCCTGAAGTAAATACTTTAAGACGGAGAAGATACATGAGCAATAAAAGGTTACGGACTGTTATTATCACCGGTGCGTATGGTGGCATGGGCTTTGATATGGCCAGAGGTTTTCTTGAGTATGGATATAACCTGGTGTTGACAGGTCGCGATGACCTAAAATTAGATGCTGCTGCTGATAAGCTTGGAGCGGCATCTAAGACGGCTGTTATCGCAGGGGATATCGGTGAGAAATCCACAGCAGAAAGACTTGTGGCAATAGCCAAAGAACGTTTCGGCTCGGTGGATGTTGTCGTCAACAACGCAGGTATATTTTACCCAAAAGCTTTTTTGGATAACACCGAAGAGGATCTTGAAAAGTTTTTTCATACCAACTTAAAAGGAACCTACTTTACTTCTCAGGCCGCTGTGAGACAAATGATAGCGCAAGGCAATGGCGGTGCGATTATTAATATAGGTACCGTACTTGTTGACCATGGGATCACTGGGTTTCCAGTGAGTTCAGCGATGACAAGCAAGGGTGGTATACATGCTTTGACTATTTCGCTTGCTGCGGAATTAGCACCGCATAATATTCGTGTTAATACGGTTGCGCCCGGTGTGATCAGAACCCCACTGCACGCTGGAGGTAATGTTGATGATTATGCGGGTATCCATCCTTTAAATCGGGTCGGTGAAGTTGGGGAAATAACCGATGCTGTTATCCATTTGGCCGATGCCACCTACACTACCGGTGTTATTATGGCAGTGGATGGTGGCTACCGAATAGGTCGATTATGAAATAAGGAATGGGCGACGAACTTAGCAACCTCAATCTTTGCCCAGCTCATGTATGTCTTCTATTTGAGAAGCGGCCCATTTTCGGTTTTTGTTCTTGTGACAATTAAGGCAAGCAAAGTCGAGGCTGATAAAATCTTTGGCAAACGTTGATGTTTTGCCTTTGACTTTTTCGGTATAAAACATTTCTGCATTTAAGGCTGTGTTGATCCGGTATAAATGTGTTCTGATGTCGGCTTCATATTTACTTTTAGCCACTGCTGATTTTGTCGCCCGAGGCATGTGACAATCGATGCACTGTACTCCCACTCGTTCCATGGTACTGCCTTTATACATAGAGGCGAGCGTTTTGTGACAGTTAGCACAGCTTGTGACAATGCTAAATTGTGCTCTCTTATGGGGATTGTGGCAGGTAACACAAGTGAAATTTTTGTGCGGGCTGGCGAGATGTTCATTCAGTTGTTCATGATGGCGAATAAAACCTTTTTTAGCCGGAATTTTATCGACATTCCCTCGCACATGACACTGTCCACACGCTGAGGTACTACCATCTTTTACGATGTTACCGCTATTTGGAGATTTAACGTGATCTGATCCAGGTCCGTGGCAGGCTTCACATTGAATGCCTTCTGCGGCCCAGGTGCCCTTGATGCCTTTTAAGTCATTCTGGTGGCCTTCAGGTTTAAATCCTGTGGTATGGCAGGCGCCGCAGGTATAGGGTTTTTGTTCTCCCTTGTGATAAAAAGACCAATCATCGGTTTCCATATTGTATTGGGTTTTCAATTCAGAGCCATCTTTGGCGGCAGTGATAATGTAACCTTGCTTGTTCACATAACGTATCTTTTTGTATGCCCCACCGATAACGTAGGAAATATCCTGCCATGAATACCCCTCGGGTAGCGGTATAGGACGTTTCATTGCGTCTTCCGCTTTTGATAACTTAAACGGGTGGCCAGAGGTAATGAAGGAGTTATATTGCTCGCTGTGACACTGGGAACATGCCATCGAGCCTATATATTCGGAAGCTTGTAAAGCGAGGCAGAAAAAGAGTGTGGTGAAGACTGGAACAATGATCAGCATTCGTTTCATGTGATTCACTCCTGTAGGCCGGTAGGGTTTATTATCCCAGAAATATCAGCCTAGGCCAAGTTTAGTTTAGGAATGGGTATTGATGAGGTAATGTGATTGGGCAAAGACATAGGTATGTAATATTTGCTATATTAAAAGTCGATTTGATCTATTTTTATACAGCTATTGAATATGTTGTTTGAACAGAATACTATCAAAACCCGTTGCATGAAAAATATACACCGGGATTTGCAAGCTGAGGCCGGGTGATTAATATTGTTACCGTGAGGACATTCGTTATGGGAGCTGTGGTTATTACTCCAAAATACAAAATCTTTTCCCCGTCTGCATCACTTCGGGATTATGTTAGTTATTACTGGTTAAGCCTCGATAACCCCGATATGTCGTATATGGCCTTGCCAGATGGTGCGGTTGATCTGGTCATTCAAGTTTGTGCGACAGGTGCAGAAACTTGGGTCTATGGTACCACGACAGCTCGGACAGACATTTTAGTAAATCAGCAGTGTCATTATCTTGGTATTCGCTTTAAACCTGGACAAAGCCGTTATTTCATGACCGCAGCGGCCCATGAGTTGACCGATGGTTATGAACTTAGTCAAGGTTTGTTGCGTTTCTCTTTGGACGATGTGTTCAAGGAGGTCGCCTGTGCAGATGTGGCCAATTATCTTGACCGGCTTCTAGAAAATTATTTGATTAAATGGCAGCCAGTTCGACATCGGATTGATGACATCATTGGCTTGATTGAAAGTAATTCTGGCACTCTTTCTATTCGTGAAGCGGCGGCCTCCTTTGGCAAGAGCCGTCGCCAGTTTGAGCGGGTGTTTTTGCAAACTGTGGGAGTGTCTGCTAAATTCTTTTCGTTGATTACGCGCTTTCGCCGAGCGGCCTCGCTCATTGTATCACCGGCTGAGGTTGCGTTGGCTGAGGTGGCCGCTGCGACAGGTTATGCGGATCAAAGCCACATGAGTCATGAGTTTAAGCGATTGATTAATATGTCACCCGCTCAGTTTGCCAGAGATGCCAGGGAACATGTCGCATTTTTACAAGACTTAACGTGTGCTAAGTCGGAAACTAGGCTCTCTAAATAATATTTGTCAGGAGAGAACTCGAATGAAACTCTGGTCCGGAATCATCACCGAGAAAGTTAAAGAATCAAAAGATTTTTATGTCCGTCTATTCGGTTGTGAAGTGGTTTATGAAAGTGATTGGTTTGTATTACTTCAGCTTGGTGGTGCCGAGCTTGGATTTATGTTACCCAAGCTTGAAACCCAGAACCCGCTATTTCGCTCACCCTTTCAAGGCGTAGGTGTTTGGGTTGCGATTGATGTAGATAATGTGGATGCTGAATACCAGCGTATTCAGACCATGGGTATTCCCATCGAAGCGGCGATTCGAGACGAACCTTGGGGGGATCGCCATTTTGTGGTGCTCGATCCCAATGGTATTGGCGTTGATGTGGTTCAACGAAAATAATTGCAACAAAGGGCTGATGGTGATTCAATAATGTAGTGTGGGTTAAGCGCAGCGAATCCAGCATAAAGCGCTTGGTTTAGCCCTTACTATTTTATACTTTATCATCACCTGATGATTTCCTGTCTTTCAATAGAATATCGAGAGAGATACAAGGATGGGTAGAGCAAAGCGAAACCCATCAATGTCAAGCCTAATATGGCCTTTAATATCAAATGCTTGGATTGTTTTACTGTGGATTCGGAGACGATGTTGTCATGCCTATCGTAAAGCCTGTTGAAGAATTGTCGATTGATTCTTATCTCGCTGGTGAACAAAGCAGCGAGGTGCGTCATGAGTATATTGATGGGCAAGTTTACGCGATGGTGGGAGCAAGCAAGCGGCATAATCTTATTGCAGTGCAAATACTCGTAGCGTCTGAGATTTAGGCTTTATTGCTCGCCTATTTTCGCCCTGGCTGCGTTGAAATTCCTCGCAATAAGAATAACTATTACTCGTCATTTCGCCTTGCCAGGACAAAAATATGCGTTGCACTCAACACCTAAATATCAAACGCTACGAGTATATTAAGTTTGTTGCGGCCAAGCTTAAAACCACCCTGTAATATTTATATGTCCGATGTGAAAGTGCGAGTTGACGATGTATTCTATTATCCAGATTTATTAGTCGCTTGTAGTGATAGCCAAAAGAACCCTTATTATGAAACCGAACCATTACTAATTATCGAAGTGTTATCTCCATCCACCGAAGCTAAAGATCGGTTTGAAAAACGTGTAATGTATCAACGGCTGCCTTCCTTACAAGAATATGTATTAGTTGCTCAAGAAAAAATGCAAATTGAAATTTATCGCCGAGTTGAAAATGGATGGGTACATATTACCTATGATGAGCACGAGCAAGTTGAGTTTGTTTCGATTAAGGCAAGTTTAGCGCTCAATGAGATTTATCCTTGAGTGATTTTTATCTATCCTTCCCGACCCTTTTTTTCCTCAGTTTAAGTATTATCTTTATTTCGCTTGAATTATAAACAAGTTGTAATTTGTAGTTGCCGAATGTTGGATTTATTGGTTTTCTTTTTGTCGTGTTGCCCATGCAAAGAACTCAGATGGTCGCAAGCGATAACGGACAAAATTACCTTCATGTAATGATAGCAGTTCGATGAGACTAAGTCGGACAAAGTGATCAAGATGCTCCGTGGGAATAGCTAATTTAACCGCTATCTCATTGACGACTTCGGCTTTGGCGGCTAACTGCTGTTGGACAATGGTTTGTACCACTTGCATTAGTTGTTCCCGGTAACGTAGCCGAAATTGATCGGGCTCGCCAAGGGATTGGCGTACGGCGGCATAACGTTGGCAGGATCGTTCGTAGGCCCAGATAAAGACATCGCGCAGTAATTCACACCGATTCAATTCATAGACGCCAAGCATACCGTCAATATAAGCTCTCTCTGGCACGTCCACGAATGATAAAGGGCATAGATTGTGTTTAATTAACGGGATATTTGCCGAAAGACGAGAGACGCGTTTGTTCACATCATCAAAAGGCTGTAGGTAAGGAAGTTGCACCATTAAAAAGAAGGTTTGCTCGAAAGGGTCGCTAATCGCACTCGCCGTAGCCAGTATTTGTTCGAAACATTCTTGAATCAGTACGCCGACTTCAAGGGGATGATAGACTGAACCGCCGATCCACACTGGGTCGGTACGCAGTCGGCCACAAGCCGCCGGGTTGGGTAACAGATTATCGGCAAGCAAGGCGTGAAGATTGCGTAGCGTCATCGGACTCAAGTCAATTTGTGCGGCGGCATCGACCAGAAATTCGATAGCTGCTTTGTGGTTAAGAATCATTTGGGTTTCGGCCGCATTTTTGCCTTCGGCCGCTTGCCCTAATGCAAGCAATTTTTCGGTTTCCAAAAGAGAATAAGTATTGCCTTCTAAGCGTGACGAAGCCCAAGCGAGATCAACCAGTAATCGTTGTAAAATGTGGCGCGCATAGGTACCGGCGGGTTGAGCCATTTGTGGTGTTTTACCAAGGCGATGTAAATGTTCTCGGATTTCAGGGGTTAGGTAAGCCGATTCGTTAGGTCGATAGTTATCGAGGAATTCTCGCTGATAGCCAACCGGGACACGCTCGCTGATCACATGACTGACCAGGGTGCGAACCTCAGCGCCACTCGGAGAGAGTGGGATATAATTTTCACGCTTGTTCTGCCATTGATCTGGTGTGGCAGTGTCTGGAACTTGCGCGCTAGTTGGCGCTAGTTTATAGCGCAGCGCCCGAGCCTGTTTTTCAGAGACAATGCGTTTTTCCTTAACGAGATCGGTGAGTCGGCGCTGAATCGTCCTTTTACTAGCGATATCCAGAAAATGGGCAACAAGTGCCTCAATACTCATACCTTGCGGGTGAGCGGCCAAGGCCGCGAGTAATTGTTCGTTGAGATCGGCTGGAACGCGTTTTGCCATGGGGGGGTCTCTGTTTGGCGCGATTTTTTGGCATGATACTATGAATCGTGCCAAAAAACTCAATTCCTATGGCACGATTTTGCGGTATCGTGCCATAGGGTTGTCGATCGGTGGATTTGCCATCAATAATTGCCGAAATTAACGCCATTCAGCTTATTTCAGCTAATGACTCATGGCTCGTGCAATACATGATCAAGATGTCATTGCCACGACGGATAAAGCGGATATAGCATTCTGCCAGCAAAACCAGAAGCTTGGATGTTATATCAGCAAGGTATAGACCTGGTACTTGATACAAGGTTTGAGCCCGAACAAGGCAGTCGTCTTGCTACTGCGGCATCCTTTAAATTCGGTATCCTTCGATGGGTAGGGTGCGTTATACGCACCATGACCGGCCTCAAAATAAACCCAACGGCTACCACCCACTATCATGTTGGTTGCCAGATTTACCGCCGTTTGGTGCATGCAATGCACCCTACTTGAGGGGCTATTCGATACATTATTTAAAGGATGCAGCACTACCTTGTTGATGGGTAAATTGGTTTGGCAAGTTCATTTAGTGAATAAAACTCCGCAGAGTCAAATTGAAACCCCTTACCCGGAGTCAGTCAAGGCCGGATCCACATTGGCGTTACCCGATGCCGGGACGCAGTTGTGGATTAAAACCGATTATACAGAGTTATGTATCGAGAGTGTGGCGAAGCCAGACTGGGCCACTGGCATTGGCCGGGATGATGTAGGATTGTTTGTGACGGTGCCAGATAAAAAGGCTGAACGGCGTGTTTATTGGATGAATCCGGGTCGATATCCGGTAGAAGATCATGCAGGTAAACACGTGGGTGATGTGATGTTAGAACAAGGTTATTTTCAAGATCAAGCCGAGTTTTTTATGTTTCAGAAACATGGGTTTCGACAACCCAGTTGGGCTGATGTCATTGGTACTGATAAATATGGATTGTATGCGGAAGTTAATATTAAACAGGTAATACAGCGCTTTCGTTGGATAGCACCTGGGCGGTTTTGGATGGGGTCACCGGAATCGGAGGTGGATCGCGGTAGAGATGAAATTTTTCATGAAGTGATTGTAACCAAAGCTTATTGGTTGGCGGATACGGTCTGTACTCAGGCATTGTGGCAAGTCGTGATAGGAGGGAACCCGAGTTATTTTAAAGGTGAACAACGCCCGCTGGAAAGAGTTAGTTGGCAGAATGTTAGGGATTTTATTAACAAACTCAATCAATTCAAACCAGGATGGGAATTGCGTTTACCTACCGAAGCCGAGTGGGAATACGCTTGTCGGGCAGGGACAAACACGCCATTTAGTTTTGGTGGGAATGTGACACCGGCGCGGGTGAACTATTGTGGTGATCATTATTATGCGGATGGTAAAAAAGGATTATATCGAAGAGAAACAGTTGTCGTAAAAACTTTACCGCCCAATGCCTGGGGACTATATGAGATGCACGGTAATGTATGGGAGTGGTGCCAGGATTGGTATGGTGATTACCCAACTCAGTTTCAGCTTGATCCCCAAGGTCCGAATACGGGCGATGACCGTGTGCTGCGTGGTGGTGGCTGGTACAACGGTGGCGGTTACGTACGCGCTGCGTATCGTCTCAACTACAGGCCGTCGGATGCTAATAGCAATACTGGCTTTCGTTTGGCCCGAAGTCAAACGAGCTAAGCAAAGTAAGTGAGCGGTGCCTTGCTTACGCAGCGGAGTTAGCTAGCTACAAGCGAACGGGGTTGTGGTTGACGTAAGTAAGGGGGAAATCTTTACTTTTACTATTATGTAACCTGCTATCACTTTATTGCTCGGCTTCTACGAATAGGCAACTCAGGAGATAAAACCGAGATGCCAAAGTGGGAAGTTATTTCGTACCCATTCCTAAGCGCTTCAATGTTACTTACACAACCTTCAAATCCGTTTGAGTAAAATCATGCCCAGTAAATAACAGCGGTTGATCAGCAAGTTTGGCTGTTGCATAACACAAACAATCACCATAGTTTAATGAAGCAGGGTGTCTCTTCATTAAATAATTTTGTATTTTTGAATTGAGCGGACCATTCCTTGGATACCACATTCTGTTCATTAAATAAATACACGATCACATCTTTGACAAAAAACTCAGAAAACAGCGATTGTCTGCAGGGCACTGCTTTACAGGCTGGTGGTGAATAATTGGGTGCCCTGAGGTGATAGTTAATTCCTATCAAGTCGATATAAATAAACGATTTTACCAATAATGTTTTTTCTCCGATAATGCTCAGCATAATTTTTAGCTTTAATACTAACACAAAGGGGAAAAATGATGTTCGAAAATCGTGAAGGTCAAAAAGTACCAAACACCACTTTCCATGTTCGACGTGGATACGAATGGGTGAATGTTGCCACTGACGACATTTTTAAAGGCAAAACTGTCGTGGTTTTTGCGTTGCCTGGGGCTTTTACGCCCACGTGCTCATCAACTCACGTGCCACGCTATAACCAGTTGACTCCGGAACTCAAAAAACACGGAGTAGACGATGTGGTCTGTATTTCTGTGAACGACACATTTGTGATGAACGCATGGCAACAGGAGCAGAAGGCGGACAATCTGACATTTATTCCCGATGGCAATGGCGACTTTAGCCGTGGCATGGGCATGCTGGTTGAGAAAAGCGATCTAGGGTTTGGCGGTCGTTCCTGGCGTTATTCGATGTTGGTGAAAGATGGCATCATTGAAAAAATGTTTGTTGAGCCGGATGTACCCGGAGATCCGTTTGAAGCTTCGGATGCGGACACCATGCTACAGTACCTTGCGCCAAATGTAGCAAAACCGTTGGATGTGACTTTGTTTACCCGCGAAGGCTGTGAATTTTGCGCTCAAGCTAAAAATCAGCTTAACGAAACAAACATTCGTTTTGAGGAACTGGTCTTGAACCGTGACTACAGCGAAGCGAGCTTGCGTGCCGTGAGTGGCCAGGCGACCGTTCCGCAACTATTCGTCAACGGAAAACACATTGGTGATTCTGATGCGATTGCAAACTACTTGACCGGTCGCGAAAAAAACGCTGCTTAATGAGAGCGAAAGCCAAAACTAGAGCAGGATGTTATCGGCTTGCTCTGGCCCATCTAAAAAAGCAAAAGTATGATTTTTGTGAAGGAATATTTGCATGCACGACAATCATTTTGATCTCATTGTCATCGGTGGTGGCAGCGGCGGTTTAGCGGTGGCTGAAAAAGCCGCCGAATTGGGTAAACGTGTTGCTATCATCGAAATGGCCAAGATTGGTGGGACTTGTGTGAACAACGGTTGTGTACCCAAAAAAATGATGTGGTATGCCGCGCAGTTGGCTCATGCTGTCGATGATGCAAGCGCGTTCGGTATTCCCGCGCAGCGAGGGCAAACGCAATGGAAAGAATTGATTAGTTCACGCGACCAAGCGATTTGTGACATCAATGATTATTGGACTGATTATGTCGCGACCTTGGGGATAACGTATATTCATGGTCATGCCGCTTTTGTTAACCAACATAGCATCAAGGTCAATAATAAGCCCTACAGCGCTGATCACATTGTCATTGCGACGGGTGGAAAACCGAAATTGCCTCCAATTGAAGGTGCAGAACTCGGCATGACTTCCGATGGCTTTTTTGAGCTCAAATGTTTACCGCAGCGGGTGGCGGTCATTGGCGGCGGTTATATTGGTGTTGAATTGAGTGGCGTATTGCGTGCGCTTGGCTCGCAAGTGACATTGATTGCCTCAAGTGACCGGCTACTGCATCATTTTGATCCCATGATCAGTTATGCATTGATTAACGAAATGCAAAAACAGGGTATCGATGTTTTTTTAAACCAACAAGTTATTTGCTTATCAAGGACTCGGTCAGATGGCATCGCGATCACATTGGGAGAAGAGCGCCCTGAGAGTTTCACATTAGACGGGTTTGATGCGGTGATATGGGCTATCGGCAGGTCCCCTAATGTGGCAGGGTTGAATCTTCAAGCTGCGAATATCGCCCAACGGGCAGATGGGACGATCCCGGTTGATGAACTGCAAAATACCAACATTGCGGGTGTCTATGCCATTGGGGATGTCACCGGGCGTGCCCCGCTTACGCCAGTTGCCATTGCCGCTGGAAGAAAGTTAGCGGAGCGCCTTTTTGCCGATAAACCGGATGCATGTATTGACTATCACAACATACCCAGTGTGGTGTTTAGTCACCCCCCTATCGGTACTGTTGGACTAACCGAGCCACAGGCCAGAGCGGAAGATGATGAGAACATCACGGTTTATAAAACTCAATTTACACCCATGCGGTATGCGTTTTCAGCACACCCGATGCAAAGCGCTATGAAGCTGGTGTGTGCGGGTCCAGATGAAAAAATTGTAGGTATTCATATTATCGGAGATGGCGCAGATGAGATGTTACAAGGTTTTGCTGTGGCGATTAAAATGGGAGCTAAAAAATCGGACTTCGACCAAACTATTGCTATTCACCCAACCAGTTCTGAAGAATTGGTGACTCTTAAAACAACTTCTTAGCAGTTGATCGATCGGTGAGGTTGAGGCGTTCTGATTGAATCAAACCGAAAGAATCGTTGCGCTATTTTGAGGATGTTGTGATTCGGTGCGGTGCTGTTTCATACTATGATATCCATGATCTGTAATCAAACCTCCTAAACTGTAGTTTATTCCCCATAAATCCATTACCATAGGAGCGCCTATTCAGGTAACAAAATAATATGAAAGTCACCCTGTTGATCAGTAGGAGAGTGTAGTTATGCGGTTGTTTTCGGTATTTGCGGCTTATATGACCATTGGGCTGTTGATTGCGTTGGTATTGCTGTTTCCCAATCGGCCTGCGACAGTGATGGGCGGCATGGCGGTCGTGGTAGTATTGACATTGATTGTCGGATTGTTTGATGTGCTTGGGCAATGGGTGCTTGATCATCCACAATTAAAACAATTGCCACCGTTTGTGCGATCGTTGGTTTTTGTGGTAGTGATTGGGTTATTTTTTGGAACGACTTATTTCGGCATTGAAATGTTGGCTCCTCAAGTAGCGCCATGGATTAGTTAGGGTGAGGAACGAACCTTTGCATTAGTTTAAAAATGGCAATGAAGACTGGGGTTTCTGTATTACATCCGCTTACAAAAATGACGGGGGATCGACGAGTGGATGTGTTAGGTGCAACATATACTCGTAGCGTTTGATCTTTAGGCTTTATTGCTAGCCTATTTTCGTCCTGGCGGCGTTGAAACTTCGCGCAATAAGAACGACTATTACTTGTCGTTTCGCCTTGCCAGGACAAAAATATACTTCGCACTCAACACCTAAATATCAAACGCTACGAGTATATTTTTTACGGTGAATATTTTTACATAAAATTAGTCAACCTCTATATTTGTTAAAACACCGGAGAAAACTCAATGAGCCGTTATACACCGCCATTTCGCATTACTTCTGCTATTGTAAAAAGTGTGGCAGAGATTTGCGAACATGTCGGTAAATGGTCTGTTTACGCTGAATCTGCATCTCCGAAATTACGTCGCGAAAATCGTATTCGTACCATTCAAGCTTCTCTGGCGATTGAGAATAATACACTCAGCATCGATCAAGTTAGCGCAGTACTTGACGGTAAAAAAGTATTGGGTCCGCCACGTGACATCCAGGAGGTGTTGAATGCCTTTACGGCTTATGAAGCGATGAATGATTGGAGACCCACATCAATAGTCGATTTGCTACAAGCTCATGCTCTTTTGATGAAGGGCCTGGTTGATGAATCTGGAAGATTTCGTAGCGGTGGTGTAGGCATTTATCGAGGTGATCAATTAGTGCATATGGCGCCACCGGCGCAAAAAGTGCCTGGGCTCATAGAAGATTTATTGGCCTGGCTGATGCAAACCGATGCGCACCCGCTTATCGCGGGCAGTGTATTTCACTATGAATTCGAGTTCATTCATCCTTTTAAGGATGGTAACGGTCGTATGGGGCGTTTGTGGCAAACCTTGATTTTGAGCAAGTGGCAAGCCGATATGGCGTATTTACCAGTGGAAACGGTGATTCGTGAGCACCAGGTCGCTTATTATCAGGCGCTGGAGGAGGCAGATAATGCAGCAGATTCGACAGTCTTCATTGAGTTCATGCTGAATGCATTGAGTCTTGCCATCTCAGGGCTTGTTGTTGAACAAAGTTCGGAGAAAAGTTCGGAGAAAAGTTCGGAGAAAA
>Ga0316205_10001121_pt1 | contig 37122 bp, 33 predicted proteins | sample 3monthpyrite_MG_FD_204941 | JGI IMG/M metagenome (GOLD analysis project Ga0316205, IMG submission 204941) | Microbial mat bacterial communities from mineral coupon in-situ incubated in ocean water Damariscotta River, Maine, United States -... | ecosystem: Environmental > Aquatic > Marine >...
TCTTCCAGCACGGGTTTGAGCATCTCCAGTGCGAGATCGAGCGGCATCTGGCCCGCGGCCAGGTCGTCAGAGCCAAACAAATCGTCCGAGCGAGACGCCTTGTGCAAAAGCGGCACATAACATGCCTTACCAGGTTCAGTGGCAAGGCAAATGCCGACAAGATCAGCCGTCATTTCGTTCAGCCCGGTCGTTTCGGTATCCACCGCCACGTAGCCACGCGCCAAAATCTGGTCGATCCAGTCCTGCAGGCGCGCCGCCTCTGCGACCAGTTCATATTTGCTCGGATCAATCGGTGGCGTGTCAGCTTCGATCGGGTTCGCGCCCTGAGGGGTTGTGTCCGGGATTGCAGGTGATTCCACGCCCAATTTGTCGGCAAAACGCTTGGTCAGTGTACGAAATTCCATCTCGGCCAGAAAACCCAGAACTGCCTCGGGAACGGGGTCGCTATGCTCAAGGCTGTCAAGCGAGAATTCCAGTTCCATGTCGCAATCCAATTGCACCAATTGCCTGGAGATTCTTATAAGATCCTGATTTTCAATTAGACTTTCGCGGCGCTTGGGCTGTTTGATCTCGCCTGCGCGCTCCAGCAAGCTGTCCAGGTCGCCATATTCATTGATCAAGAGCGCGGCTGTCTTGATGCCGATGCCTGGCGCGCCGGGCACGTTGTCGACGCTGTCGCCGGCCAGCGCCTGAACATCGACGACCTGCTCGGGCTGCACACCGAATTTTTCAACCACGCCATCGCGGTCGATCCGTTTGTTTTTCATCGGGTCCAGCATTTCGACGCCATCGCCAATGAGTTGCATCAGATCCTTGTCAGAGCTGACAATGGTCACGCGGCCGCCGGCCTTGCGGGCCTGGCAAGCCAAAGTGGCGATGATGTCGTCTGCTTCAAACCCTTCAATCTCGATGCAAGAGACGTTGAACGCCCGTGTGGCGTCACGGGTCAGTGGAAATTGCGGCACCAGATCTTCGGGTGCCGGCGGGCGCTGCGCCTTGTATTTGGGGTAGATGTCGTTGCGAAACGATTTGCCCGAATAGTCAAAGATAACCGCGACATGGGTGGGTGCATCGTCGCCCTTGCTGTCCTCGACGATCTTGAACAGCATGTTGCAAAACCCGCTGACCGCGCCAATGGGCAGCCCGTCGGATTTTCGGGTCAGCGGCGGCAGCGCATGGTAGGCGCGAAAAATAAAGGCGGACCCGTCAATGAGATGCAGGTGATGTCCCTTGCCGAATGCCATTTTTTTCTCCTGTGATCGGTGTTGCACCACTGTGCCATGACCGGCGCCACCGTGCCAGCGTTCGGCAAGGATTTCGAGCCTCCGGCGGGGATATTTTTGAACAAGAGAAGCCCAAGCCCGACATGGGCACAGGTCGCGCTATGGCGGGCGCCGCGCGGTCGAGTTTCTTGTGTTCAGAAGTATCCCTGCAAGACGCAGGCAAGCTCAATCAGTTTTGGACGCGTGGACAAACTTCTTGTCACAATAGCCGCATTCGACTTCTTTGGTCTCGCGGTCGAGGGATAACCACACCCGCGGATGTCCCAAGGCGCCTTCGCCACCATCACAGGCCACGCGCCAGGCGGTTACCACTTCTGTTTCGGGGGCTTCGATTGTCATTGTGCTGATCCGTGTCTGGTTTTGCATTGTTCTTACTGTCTGAACCATGACGGCTCAAGCCTTGGTTAGCATGCGCCCAAGACCACGCCCGGCCAGGATATGGACATGAAGATGTGGCACATCTTGCACCCCATGTGTGCCGGTATTGGCGATCAAGCGATAGCCCTGGCCATCGTTGCCCGGGGCCACGTCCAATTCGGCGCAGATTTTTCCGATCGTTCTGGTGAAATCGATGACCTCTGCGTCGCTTGCCGTGGTCGCAAAATGGTCATGATTGACATAGGCGCCCTTGGGGATAACCAGAACATGCACCGGGGCTTGCGGGGCGATATCGGTAAAGGCCAGGCAATGATCCGTTTCCATGACAGTGTTGTTGGGGATTTCGCCGCGCAGGATCTTGGCGAAAATGTTTTGGTCATCATAGGTATATGTCACGGTTCGAGCTCAATCTGCAAAAAGGTGTTCATTGGCGGCCAAATCTAGGGCCTGGGCTGGGGCAATGTCCAGAAATTCGGCCAGGGTGCTGGCATTGTTTTCAGGCGCGTCACTTTCGCGGATACGGTAGAAATTGGGAAAATCAGCGTCCTTTATCTGGTCAGATTCGTAATAGACATCGGCGCGGATCGTGGGCAACAGGCGGTTCAGGGTTTCGATGCTGGTTTGCTCACCTGCCAGCCCCACACGTTTTGCATGGCCGATCAGGTATTCGTCGGTGAAATTGCACTCGATTTCCAGCAATTTGGTCTTGGACCGGTCAGTATAAAAATCGCGCAGCAAGTCCATGTTATTGGGGTCGAGGCAAAAAACAAGGCGGTCGGTTTCATAGAAATCGAACAACATGCGCATCAACGCCCGCCGGTGTCGGGTGCGTTTGGCTAGCGTCTTTTGGATGCCGCCCAGATCGGGCAGGTCGGTACCTTCTTCGTCAAATACGTATTCGACCGCGGGCACATTGGTGATCTGGCGGATGCTGCCCAGCAAGCGTTTGGCTACGTGCCATTTCTTGCATGTCACGATCATCAGTTCACGCTCTCGTCCAAGTGTGCTTTCGGTTTCCCAAAAACGCGGGGCAAATCGGCGGCCTTCGCGCCCACGCCCGGTCAGAAACTTGAACAGGCTGCGGCCTTCATTCGAGATTTCGAACCGGATGCCCTTTTCCGAATACAGATGGCCCAATCGTTGTTTGAGCGCCGTTGCTTCGGGTGAGATCTTGCGGGCGAACAGGAAATCTTGCGCCAAGAGCAGATCGTATTGGTCGTTGTAAAAGGTTACCGGCATGCCGTAGTCGGAAAACATCAAGAAGGTCAGAGTGCGGTTGCGGATTTCATCTTCCGGGACCAAGTGGCGGACCAATGTCTGAAAAAAGGTCTCGTCCGGGATCCACGTCGTTCGAAAAAAACGCATGACATCCTTGCGCCGGCGCGTGAAGTCCAGGATGTGTTCGACCGTCCGGCGCCTCAGGCACCACCATTGGCTGCCGATCATGATTTGCAGATCGGCGGGAATGTCGCGGGTGAGGCCCAGTTTGCGTTGCAGATTAAACGCTGTGTAAAACCGTCGTTTCTGTGTGCGCTCATTGAAGAAATGGCGATAGATCAGCCGTTCTTCCTTCATCCCGGTCTTTATCCAGTCGCTCTCGAAATAGTCAAAACTTTCGATATAGTCACAATTGTCTCTGCCAAGGAAATCATGCGCATATTCGGCTGATTTGATCGCCATGCAATCGCCGGACAACATGTAGAAATGGGTGGCGCGTTCAAAGGCGGCCTCTGCAGTTTCAAGCGCGTGCAACGTGGCCTGAACCAAGCTCCATTCGCCCCAGCCGCATTTGATGCGTTTCTTGGCAAAAGCGACGTTGGGATTGCCCGCCAGAGAGGTCTGTATCTTGTCGAAATCATCGGGATTGGCGCGGGCGTCGAAATGGATCGACATGAAATCGCCGGCTGCGGTCAGGCGGGTGGCCTGCGCGATGATCGCGTCAGGGTCCTTGTGACACAGCAATATGAAGGCGATTTTGGCCATTTTGGCGCCTGTTTAGGTTGGGACTGCCCGATTGTTGCCATTGATACAGTGAAGAACCATTGAAGAGACAGGGTTTTTTTGCTCTTTAGCGTCATGGTTGTAGCGTTATCTTGCCAAGCCCTGGCTGGATGGAGGTTTTTGAGACGATGGGATTTCCCGGCACGTGGATGACAGAATCCGAAAGTGTTGTGTACCGCGTGGTGCCCAAATGCGCTTGCTCGAGTATCGGGCAGATCATGTATTTCTCCGATCACGGCAGCTTTTTTGACGGCGATGTCCACGATGCGACAGCGGGTTTGCACAAATGGGCGCTGGAGGACAGCCAGCCCAAGATTGAGGCCAACGTCAAAGCGCACCGCTCTTATGCGTTCACTTGCGTGCGCAATCCCTATACCCGCATTCTGAGTTCCTTCTTTGACAAGATTTGCGGCATCCAGCGGAATGGCAAACGCTATCGCGGCAATCTGGTGCCGCTGCTCATCCAGAAATACGGGATCGAAGTTGAGGGCGAATTCGATCAGATCGCCAGTTTTCGGCGGTTCTTGTTGTTCGCGCGCGACACCGTGCGGTTTCGCAAGCCGATGGACCCTGATATTCACTGGTCGGCCATGGCGGGCCATATCTCGACCTTCATCGTGAACGGCGGGCGCTATAACAACATTTTCTTCACCGAAAAATTCGACGATGGGATGCAATCAGTTCTGGATGCCATTGAAACGCCCGTTTCAGTCGACCTCGCCACGATCCCGCGTTTCAACGAAAGCGAAGGACACGGGCCCAAGCGCGCCCATCCGGTTGAGGATTACTTTGACGATCTGTCGATGCATCTGGTGCGCGAAATGTACAAACGCGACTTTGACCTGTTCAAATATGACTTTGACAATCCGGGCAACAAGATGCCGCTGGGCGAGGTTGATCTGGACGAGGTGCACGCCAAACTGGGTGCCAATTGATCTGCGCGCAAGCACGCAATTTGCGGCAACTCGCTAACCTTCACGCACCGCGCGGATCATGGCCGCCACGTTATCGGGATCGGCATCCGGCGTGATGCCATGCCCAAGATTGAAGATGTGCGGGCCGCCCGAAAATGCCTGGACAATGCGGCGTGTTTCGCTGTGCAAAGCCTCGCCGCCCTTCACCATGTGATCCGGCGCCAGATTGCCCTGCACGCAACCGTCTTTTTGCACATGTCGGGCCGCCCAATCGGCGGATACGGAATTGTCCAGCGCCACACAATCAGCGCCGGTTTTTTTGGCAAACCCGATGTAGTTTTCGCCTGCCTGACGCGGAAAGGCGATGATCGGGGTGTCGGGGTGGCGCGCCTTGAGCGCCGCAATGATCCGCTTGGCCGGCTGAAGCGCATATGTGTCGAAATCAGCGCCTTTCAGCGAACCGGCCCAGCTGTCAAACAGCTTCACCACCTCGGCGCCTGCCGTGATCTGCGCCGAGAGATATTCGATCGTCGCCGCCTCAATGCGTCGCATCAGGGCGTCAAACACTGTCGGGTTTTCGGATTTGAGTGCGTGGGCTGGCCCCTGGTCAGGGGTGCCGCGGCCCGCGATCATATAGGTGGCCACGGTCCAGGGCATGCCCGCAAATCCAATCAATGTAGTCTCTTTAGGCAGTTCGCCGGTCAGAATACGCAAGGTCTCGTAGATCGGGCTGAGCGTTTCATGGATGTCAGTGGCTGGTTTCAACGCGTCCAGTCCGGCCTGATCGGTGATGGTGGACAGGCGCGGCCCCTCGCCGGTGACAAACCACAAATCGGCACCCAATGCCTGGGGGACAAGCAAGATGTCGGCAAACAGGATCGCGGCGTCAAAGCCAAACCGCCGGATCGGCTGCAAGGTGACTTCTGCGGCCAATTCGGAATTGTAGCACAGCGACAGAAAATCCCCGGCCTGCGCACGGGTTGCACGATATTCAGGTAAATAGCGACCCGCTTGGCGCATCATCCAAATTGGTGGGGTGGGCAGTGTTTCGCCTGCCAGGGCGCGCAGGATGGTTTTTTGCTCGGCCACGTCGATTTCCAATCTTCTATGCTTGGGGTTAAGTTTAGCGCCTGCAACAATTTGTCAACCATGCCAAGAGTTGCGCGGACCCTATGCCGCAAGTAAGAGGTGTCTCATGTCTCGCGCAAATATCTCTCCCGACCAACCGCTGAAGATCGGCACACGTGGCTCTGCCTTGGCGTTGGCCCAGGCCCATGAAACCCGGGCGCGCCTGCTGGCCGCGCATGGCTTTTTGGAAGAGGAACTGGAAATCGTGGTCATCACGACCACCGGGGACAGAGTGCAAAACCGCGCCCTTTCCGAGATCGGCGGCAAGGGCCTGTTCACCAAGGAAATCGAAGATGCCTTGTTGTCAGGTGCCATCGACATTGCGGTGCATTCGATGAAGGACATGCCGGTGGACCAACCCGCAGGCCTGGGGCTGTGTTGTTATCTGCCCCGTGAAGACCCGCGCGACGGGTTTGTCAGCCCGCATGTGTCGGGATGGGATGATCTGGCTCAAGGCGCGGTTGTGGGCACTTCCAGTTTGCGGCGCAAGGCGCAGATATTGGCGCGTCGTCCAGATTTGCGGGTTGTCGAATTTCGTGGCACCGTGCAGACCCGGTTGCGCAAGCTTGGTGATGGCGTGGCGCAAGCGACATTTCTGGCCATGGCGGGATTGAACCGCCTGCATGCGGCAAGCGTGCCGGTCACGCCGCTGGCCGCCGAGACGATGTTGCCTGCGGTGGCCCAGGGGGCCATCGGCATAGAGCAACGCCTTGACGATACCCGCGTTTGTGAACTCTTGGGGCCCATTCATGATCAGGCGACGGGTCAGAGGTTGGCGGCCGAGCGGGCCTTTCTGGCGGCGCTCGATGGCTCTTGTCAGACCCCCATCGCGGCCTTGGCAGAACTGGATGACGGCAAGTTGCGCTTGCGCGGCGAGATCTTGCGCCCCGACGGCACTGAGGTATTGGCCGCCGACATCACCTGCGCCGTTGAAGAAGGCGCCGAAATGGGACGGCAAATGGGCAAAGAGTTGCGCGCCCAGGCCGGGCCGGGATTTTTCACCCATATTGACAGCTAGTCACCTAGGTTTTCCAATTGCCCGCACGGATCTCGACAATGGCCAAGGCGATACCTGCGCCTATCGCGCTGGCCGATCCTATCAAGGCCACGGTTGTGTAATTGCCCAGATAGGTGCCCAACGCGAAAATGCCCGAGGCACAAGCGGCCCCGGCGACCTGATTGACTGCCAGAAGTGAGCCACCGGCGCCGGGTCGGTGTGCCAACAGGTCTTGCAGGTAGGAAATCGGCACAGACAGGATCAGCGCGGCGCCCAGGGCTGCCGGCAGGGCCAGCCCCCAGACCCACCATTGTGAAATGGCCAACACAAACACGCTCAGGAATACGCCATAAAAGACACCCCCAAAGGCGATCAGGCGCACCCGCCCCACATGCGCGATAGCATAGCCCATATACAGCATGAAGGGCACTTCCAACGCGGTGACAAAGGTAAGGAAAAGCGCGGCATCTTGCACATTGCGTCCAGGCGCTGCGTTAAACAACAACCCCATCATGGCCATATATAAGACGTTGGCCGCCGAGATCAGCGCCAACAGGCCAAGTCGGATCAAGATGTGCGCGGTCAGCACCTCCCATAGCGATGCCCCGAAACTCAGCCCGGTCTTTTCGGAGCTGAGCACGCGAGTGGCCGCGACCGGCCAGGCCAGCAGGATCAGGGCGATGACGGCCATCGCAATCAGCATGGTGACGGGGTAGATCCGGGTCAGCGGCGTGCCACTGGCGAAAGCTGCCGACCAGAAGGGCAATGCCACGACAAAGGCCAGAGCAAAAATCGCGCGGACCGCGCCCATGATGATGTCGCGCTGGTCCGCGGGAAATTGCTTTGCGCCCAGCCGGGCGAGTACGAATAGCTGCCCAAAGATCGAGCCACCGATTGGCCAGATCAGCAAATGGACCAGCAAAAAGGCCAGCGGCGTGTTGATCTGCCAGACTATCAGCCCGCCGGCGGCGCTGAAAACCGCACAAAACAGCGCCATGGCGCGCCGGTTGTTGCGCTGGTCGGTGATGATGCCGATGCCGATCGAGGCTGCCACCGTGACCAGCGCGTTGATCAGCATGACCACCGACCAAACTGCGTCCGGCAGCCCGAAAACCGTGATGGCAATCAGCGCCTGATATGGTCCGATGGCGGAAAAGAACGTGCCATAAAGAAAAAGGATGATGCAGATGATCCGCAGTGTCGGATCACGGGCGATCAGCCGTATCGGGTCAAGCATCCGGCAGCACTTTGCCCGGGTTCATGATGTTTTGAGGGTCCAATGTGGCCTTGATCTGCCGCATTACATTCAGTGCTACCGGATCCTTGCGCCGGGCCATGCCACCGCGTTTGGACAGCCCGATGCCGTGTTCCGCTGAAAACGAACCGCCCAAAGCCAAGGCGGTCTCCTCGACCAACTCGCGCATGGCTTCTTTCAGATCTTCATCCGGACGGGTCAGAAAAACCGAATAATGCACATTTCCGTCGCCCAGATGCGATACGACGTGCGGCTGGCTTCCGGGGTCACATTTCTCGCGCACGACCTCAATCTGCTCCAGAAAGTCCGGCACCGCGTCCAGCGGCAGGGACACATCCGTGTCCAAGGCATTTTCATGGGCAAAGATCACCTCTCCCGCCGCTTCGCGGATGGCCCAGAAATGCTTGCGTTCCGCTTCGTTCTTGGCCAGCACGGCATCGTCGGCCAAACCGTCGTCGATGGCCTGCGCCAACGCGGTTTCCAGTAGCCCGGCGATCGGCAACGAGCCGTCGTCGCCAGGGGTCGCGTCTTTGGCAGATATCGCACCCAATTCAACCATGATGGCATGGGCTGTATCAAACCCGAGCGGCGGTGCCAGGTCAGGGCGCTTGGCCTTGAGCCCCTGCATGTAATTGCGTGGCATGTATTCATAGGCTTCGACCATACCCGCAGTTGCGGTTTGCAGCATGTTGAGAAGTTGCAACCCTGCCGCCGGGCTGGCGACCGAGACCATGGCGGTGGCATAGGCTTTGGGCTTGGGAAACAGTTTGAACACGGCGGCAGTGATGATGCCCAGCGTGCCCTCGGCGCCGATGAACAGATCGCGCAAGTCATAGCCCGTGTTGTCCTTGTGCAGGGCGCTCAGCAAATCCAGCACATCTCCATTGGGCAGGACCACCTCAATGCCCAGCGCCAAAGCGCGCGTATTGCCATAGCGCAAGACGTTCGAGCCGCCCGCATTGGTTGACAGAACGCCCCCCACCTGCGCCGAGCCGCGTGCGCCGAAGGTAAGCGGGAAAATCAGATCATGCTGAGCGGCAGCGGCATGCATATTGTCCAGCACAACGCCAGCTTCGGCCACGATCACACGAGCGTGGGGGCGGATGTCGCGAATTGATGTCATCCGTTCCAGCGACAGCATCAGCGCACCCTGCGCAAAAGTGCCCGCATTCAGCCCGGTATTGCCGCCACAAGGGACCACCGGGATTCCCTGCGCATGGGCCAGTTTGACCACGCCACTGACTTCAGCGGTTGAGGCAGGACGCACCACCGCCATCGGCTGCCAATGGTAGAGGTCTTTCCAATCCTGGCTATATCGCGCGGCATCCGACCCTGTCAGGACGTGATTTTTCCCAACGATATCCGACAATTCCTGATGAAGACTTCCCATGGCATTTTCCCTCAAGCTTTGGCCCATCATGGTCGGGCAACTTGCCTCTGACCAGCACAAACACGCCGCGCGGGATCTATTTCGCCTGCCGCGCGCGCTGGGCCAACGCCACGATGCTTGGGCCCATGTCAGCCACTATGATCGCGACGCCGTCCTTGTTGGGGTGCAGACCGTCATTCTGAAAATAGGTCAGGTAGGTTTTGGCGCGATCCTCAAAGTCCAGAAGCGCTTGCAAGAAGTCGGGGTAATAGAATGTGGCGAATTGCTCGGACAATTCGGGGTAAATGGCCTGGAATCGGGTTTGATATTCCGCGCCATAGTTTGACGGCACATTGATGCCTACCAGCAGCACCGGCATTTGCCGTTCCTTTGCCCTTTGCAGGATTTCGGCAAGATTGGCCCGGGCCAGATCGGGGTCTATGGCGCGCAAAATGTCATTGCCCCCTAGCGACACGATCAACGCATCTGCGTCGGGGGGCAAGGCCCAGTCAAACCGGGCCAAAGCGCCAGTCGTTGTATCGCCCGAAACACCGGCGTTGACTATCTCGGCCTGGGTGCCGTTTTCGGAAAGCCAGGCCTGCATCTGTGGCACAAAGCCGTCGCCCTGGGCCAACCCATAGCCCTGGATCAGACTATCGCCCAGCGCCACGATCTTGATGTCCTGCGCCCAGGCAGCCTGTGTGGCCAGTAACATTGCCGAAAGGATTTGCAGCCAAAGCTTGCGTAATTGCCGTCTAGCGCCATATCGAGACATATATTTCAAAATTCAGGTGCCCTCATGACTGCCCCATTGATCTCTTTAATAGATACGCGGCTCGCCCTGTCGGGCAATACCGGGCAGGTAGAAATATTGCACGGCATCAATTTGGAAGTGGGCGCGCGCGAAACAGTTGGCCTGATCGGGCCATCGGGGTCCGGCAAAAGCTCATTGTTGATGCTGTTGGGCGGGCTGGAACGCGCGACGGGCGGCACGGTTTCAGTCATGGGGCATGATCTGACCGCCTTGGACGAGGATGCACTGGCGCGGTTTCGGCGCAAGCATCTGGGCATCGTGTTTCAGAGTTTTCACTTGATCCCAACCATGACAGCTTTGGAAAACGTCGCCACGCCGCTGGAACTGGCGGGCGTGCCGGACGCATTTGAACGCGCCGAGGCCGAATTGGCGGCGGTCGGGTTGGCCGATCGAGTGGGCCATTACCCATCGCAATTGTCGGGGGGCGAGCAACAGCGCGTGGCCCTGGCGCGCGCAGCGGCACCACGCCCCGACATCTTGTTGGCCGATGAGCCGACTGGAAACCTGGATGGCGTATCCGGGCAAGCGATCATGGATTTGCTCTTTGGTTTGCGCGACCGGTATGGCGCGACGTTGGTCCTGGTGACCCATTCCAACCAATTGGCGCAGCGTTGTGACCGGGTGATCCGGTTGCGTGATGGCCGTATCGAGGCCGACGATTCCCAGATCAAGGCGGCACAATGAGCATTCGAGTCGCCGCCCGGATCGCGCGACGTGAATTGCGGGGTGGATTGAAGGGCTTTCGTGTCTTTTTGGCCTGCCTTGCCTTTGGGGTCGCGGCAATTGCCGCAATTGGTTCGGTTCGCACCAGCATTCAGGACGGTTTGACGCGTGAGGGCGCGACGTTGCTGGGTGGGGATGCAGAAATCCAGTTGACCTACCGCTACGCCAATGCCGATGAACGTGCCTGGATGGACCGCATCGCTACCGGCATTTCTGAAATAGTCGAGTTTCGGTCGATGGCGGTCGTGGGCACCGGCCCACAGGCCGAGCGCGGTCTGACGCAGGTCAAGGCGGTTGACCTGGCCTATCCGCTGTTGGGGCAAACGGTTCTTGATCCGCCGATGGCGCTTGCCGAGGCGCTGGACGGCAACGACGGGTTGCCCGGGGCTGTCTTGGCGCGGCTATTGGTCGACCGGTTGGGCCTGCAGGTGGGTGATCGGTTTGCACTTGGTGCGCAGCAATTTGTTTTATCTGCGGTGCTTGTGCGACAGGCGGACGCCGGGGGCGGGTTTTCCTTTGGCCCGGCGACGATTGTGCGCAGCGCGGATCTGGCCACATCAGGACTTTTGCAACCGGGCACATTGTTTGACACCGCCTACCGCATGACCTTGCCCGCAGAGGCCGATCTGTCCGCCCTGAAAAGACAAGCTGCAGGCGTTGTTGACGGGGCAGGGCGCTGGCGCGACAAACGCAATGGTGCCCCGGGCGTGTCGCGTTTTGTTGAGCATCTCGGGGATTTTCTGGTGTTGGTCGGGTTGGCAGGACTGATTATTGGGGGCGTCGGCGTGTCGGCCGCGGTGCGTGCTTTTCTGGATGAAAAAGTCACCGTCATTGCGACACTGAAATCAATCGGGGCTGAGGGCCGCACGATCTTTCAGGCCTATTTCATTCAAATCGGGATCCTGGCGCTGTTGGGCATTGGCCTGGGCCTTGTGTTGGGGGCCTTGGCGCCTTTGGGTTTGGCCCCACTCATCGAGACATCCTTGCCCGTCGGTCTGTCTGTTTCATTGTATCCGTTGCCGCTGGCGCAGGCGGCGCTCTATGGGGTGCTGACGGCTGCAATCTTTGCGCTTTGGCCGCTAGCGCGCGCCGAACGGATCCGCGCTGCCGTACTTTTCCGGGATGCGGCGTTCGGGCTTACCGGCCGTCCGGCGGCGCGTTATGTCATCGTGATTGGCGCCCTGATCTTTTTGTTGCTCAGTATGGCGATGGCATTTACCGGGGATCGTTGGATCACACTCTGGGCGGCAGTGGGTCTGTTTGGTGCCTATGTCATTCTGGTCATTGCCGGGGAATTGGTGCGCCGCGGCGCGCGCCATTTGGCCCGGTTGCGGTTCTTGCGCCATCGTACCAGTCTGCGCCAAGCGCTGGCGGCGGTTGGAGGGCCTGGCTCTGACGCGGCGACGGTGGTCGTGTCGCTTGGCCTTGGGTTGGCGGTGCTGTCCGCGATTGGCCAGATTGACAACAATTTGCGCAAGGCGATCACGCAGGAATTGCCCGATGTGGCGCCAAGTTTCTTTTTTGTCGACATTCAGCCTGAACAAATGCCGGGTTTCATGCAGCGTCTTGAAAGGGATGAGCAGGTCAGCCGCGTGGACACAGCACCCATGCTGCGCGGTGTCATCACCCAGATCAACGGATTGCCCGCACGAGAGGTCGTCGGTGATCACTGGGTGATTTCGGGTGACCGCGGTATCACCTATTCCGCCGAGGCCCCGGTCAATGCAGAGATTACCGAGGGCGCCTGGTGGTCTGCCGATTACGCAGGTCCACCGCTGATCAGTTTTTCTGCCGAAGAGGGCGCGGAAATGGGTTTGTCGCTTGGGGATACGATGACCGTCAATGTATTGGGGCGTGACATCACCGGTGAGATTTCAAGTTTCCGCAATGTGGATTTCTCGAATGCGGGCATGGGGTTTGTCTTGTCGATGAACCCGTCCGCGCTGGCCGGCGCGCCACATAGTTTCATCGCCACGGTCTATGCAGAACAGGCCGCCGAGGCGTCTATATTGCGCGATCTGGCCAGTGCCTATCCCAATATCACGGCCATTGGCGTGCGCGATGCAATAAATCAGGTGGGCGATATCCTGCGCGCGGTGGCAGGCGCCATCACTTTCGGTGCCTTGGCCAGCCTTGCTACGGGCGCCCTGGTCTTGGTCGGCGCCGCCGCCGCAGGTGAGCGTGCGCGCACCTACGAGGGGGCGATCCTGAAAACACTGGGGGCGACGCGGAGCGCCATTTTGGCCAATTTTTCCCTGCGAGCCGCGTTGTTGGGCACAGTGGCGGGGGGCGTGGCGACAATGGCCGGGGCGCTGGGGTCTTGGGCGGTTCTGACCTTTGTCATGGAAGCGGATTTCGACTTCGAGCCGGTTTCGGCGCTTGTCATCATCGGCGCGGGCATCATGTTGACGGTTCTGTCGGGCGCGGCATTCACCTTGCGGGCCCTGGCCGCGCGCCCGGCACAAACCCTGCGGGCGCGCGAGTAGGAATTACCGGAACATCGGCGGGCGCGCATCGAGCCAGGCGCCGTCTTGCTTGCCGCTTTGGGCCACCGCCACCACCGCCGCCATTGAGCGCAATCCGTCCTCGGCGCGGGGATAAAGATTGGCCGCAGGGTCTATGGCGCGATCGGCTTTTTGTGCCGAGATTGCTTCGGCCAGATCCTTGTAGATATTGGCAAATGCCAACGGCATGCCCTCTGCATGGCCAACCGTCACACGGCTGGTGCGATCGGCTTCGGGGCTAAGGTTTCCCTCGCCGCGTTCGATGATTTGCAAACGCTCGCCCAAAGGCATCCAGTACAATTGGTTGGGGTGCTCCTGCGACCAGCGCAGGCCACCTTTTTCACCAAAGACCTGAATGCCCAACCCGTGCTGGCGCCCAATCGCGACAGAGGATGTCCACAGGCGGCCAACGGCGCCGCCATCCATGCGGAAATTGACCATGGCGTCGTCTTCCAATTCGCGACTTGCGATGCAGGATACACAATCGGCGGACAAGGATGTGACCTCTTGGCCGGTCACGAAAGAGGCCATGTGCAGCGCGTGAATACCACAATCAGCGAATTGTGCCGACACGCCGGCCTGGGCGGGATCGTAGCGCCAGCGCACCCGTGGGTTATCGGCATCGGCGGCATCGGCGTGGTGGCCATGGGCAAACTCGGCCTTGACCAGGCGGATCGCACCCAGATCGCCGCGCGCGACCATGGCGCGCATGTGGCGCACCAGCGAATAGCCGGAATAGCCGTAATTGACCGCGCAGATCTTGCCCGTGGCCCGGGCCACGCGGACGATTTCTTCACCTTCTTCGACGGTCATCGTCATCGGCTTTTCGCACAGCACGTTGAACCCGGCCTCAAGAAAAGCTTTGGTAATCTCGAAATGGGTGGCGTTGGGCGTGGCGATTGTGACCAGATCAATGCGGTCTTTGCGACCGGTTTCACCGGCCAACATCTCACGCCAATCGCCATAGGCGCGCTGGGCAGGCAGACCCAGTCTTTGGCCATATTCCCGCCCTTGATCGGGGCGATGATCCAAAGCGCCGGCCTGAAATTCGAACAGGCCATCCAGGCCTGCACCGAGCCTGTGCGCAGGTCCGATCTGACTGCCTTCGCCGCCGCCAATCATCCCCCAGCTCAATTTCGCCATGTCGTCCCCTTTTCTCTGTCGGGTCTCAAGATTTGCGCGATAGAGCCTTGAACGCTAAACTCAGTCAAGCGTGAAGATGCAAGAAAAGTTTCATTTCACTGCGATCAAAAACATGGTGAATGTCATGGTTGATATTGTTGTTCTGGGCGTCTTTGTGGCGGATGTGACGTTTCGCGCCAACCGCATGCCGCGTGTCGGTGAAACCGTGCTTGGCCGATCCTTTTCCATCGGACCGGGCGGCAAGGGATCCAATCAGGCTGTGGCAGCGGCGCGCCAGGGCGCGGATGTGGCGCTGATCACGCGGATCGGGCGTGATGATTTCGCGCGCCTGGCGAAAGCCACCTGGAAAGATGCGGGCGTGACTTCAGCCGCGATTGTTGATGATGCCGCCCCCACGGGTGCCGCGGCCATCATGGTCGACGCGGAAAGTGGCGACAATGCGATCATCGTGACGCCGGGTGCTGCCGGCAAGATCTCGGCTTCCGATCTGGAGGGCGCGCGCGATTTGATCGCTGGCGCGAAAGTATTTGTCACCCAGCTGGAACAACCCATTTCCGCAGCCCGGCGCGGCCTTGAGATTGCGCGCAATGCCGGTGTCACAACGGTTCTCAACCCTGCGCCGGCCGACACATTGCCCGATGATTTGCTGGCGCTGTGTGACTACCTGACCCCCAATGAAACCGAGGCAGAGGCGATGACAGGTTTCCGGGTGGTTGACGAAGCAAGCGCGCAGAAAGCGGCGCATGCCTTGAATGCCCGCGGTGTTGGGTGCCCGTTGATCACGATGGGCGCGCAAGGGGTCTATGTGTTCGAACATGGCATGGTCCCGGCGCTGTCAGCGGGCAAGGTTGTCGAAACAACCGGGGCGGGCGACGCCTTCAACGCAGGCTTCTGCGTGGGTCTGGCCAACGGGTTGGCGCGGCTTGAGGCGGTGCGGTTTGGCACCGCTGTCGCGGCGATTTCAGTTACACGGCCCGGCGCGGCCGCATCCATGCCCACAAGGGCCGAAGTCGAGGCGCTTTTGGCCCGAAATTAGTCGCTGCGGCTGCGGCTTTTTTGCTTGACGGCTTTGGACACCTCGCATACCTAGCGTGTCGCTTACGGCGGAGTAGCTCAGGTGGTTAGAGCAGCGGAATCATAATCCGCGTGTCGGGGGTTCAAGTCCCTCCTCCGCTACCAAAAACCCCAAAGTGAATACTGAAAACAAAGAGATTTTTGTTATTCTGGGTCGTCTTGATGCAATCCGAAATCAGTTGCCCTGTAGATTGGCCACGGGTTTTGGCCCGTATTCGCGCCCGTTTGCGCGGGTCCGGCAAGGTGTTCTTGGATCGCCGGGGTCGCAACTGGCCTTCACTGACGAAACATGATTGCGCGGCCTTGGCCGGTTGGGCGCAAGGCACAAGAAAAAGGGCGCCCGAAAGCGCCCCTTTGTCGTGGTAAAAGGCGCGCGCCCTAGCCGCCGTAGATCCACCGCGGCAACCATGTGGCAATCGCGGGGAAAATGAACACAAGGGACAAGCCGATGATCTGGATCACCATGAATTGCATCATGCCAAGGTAGATGTCCTTGAGATCCCAACTGGGCACCACGCCTTTGAGAAAATAGGCCGATAACGCCACCGGCGGACTGAGCCAGGCTGTTTGCAGGCAAACCGCCACGAGAATGGCGAACCAAAGCATATCGACGTTGAGCTCTATCAGGACCGGCGCGAGGATTGGCAGGATGATCAAGACAATCGGCACCCATTCCAATGGCCAGCCCAGGATGAAAACCATGGCCAGGATCAAGATCACAACCATCGAGGCGCTCAGGTCCATGGCCAGCAACAATTCCGTGATCATGGTCGGTGTGCCCAACCGTGAGAATACCGCACCGAAAAAGTTGGATGCCGCCACAAGGAAAAGGATAAGGACCGAGATTTCCAGCGTCTTGATCAGGGCGTCATACAGCCCGCTGATGGTGAATTTGCGATAACCCATCGACAAGAGCACCGAGCCGAATGCCCCCATGCCTGCGCCTTCGGTGGGTGTGGCCCAGCCCGACAGGATCGAGCCCAGGGCAAAGGCGATCAGGATCGTTGGCGGCACGAGACCGGCGAACAGCTCTTTCCAGATCAGACTGCGATCCTCGGGGATCATGTCCTCTGGCAGAGGTGGCCCCAGCGCGGGGTTAATCCAGCAACGGCCAAGGGTGTAAATGACATATAGACCGGCCATCAGAATGCCAGGCATGATGGCGGCTGCGAACAGGTCGGTCACTGGAATTTCCAGCACCGGCCCCATGACAACCAGCATGATCGACGGCGGGATCAAGATACCCAGCGTGCCACCTGCAGTGATGGTGCCCGCGGCCAGGCGCACGTCATAGCCAGACCGGTTCATGGTTGTCGCCGCCATGATACCCAGAATGGTCACAGAAGCACCGACAATGCCGGTGGCCGCGCCAAAGATTACGGAAACGAACAGAACCGCCAGATACAGCGACCCCCGCATCCGCGCCAACATCATCTGGATTGCGGCGAAAAGCCGTTCCATCAGCCCGGCCTTTTCCATCATGAAACCCATGAAAACGAATAATGGAACCGCCGCCAGGGTCTGTTCCATCTGCGAGCCGTAAAACTGGAATTGCATCAGCGTCACGGTCAGTTTGATGCCAAAGCCCCAGGCACCGAACACCACACCCAGAAATACCAGGGTGAAAGAGATTGGAAAGCCCACGAAGATTGCGAATAGCATCGCGCCGATCATCAAAAGGCCAATTATTTCATTCGTAAATTCCATCAGACCGGCCACTTTCCACGGGTCGCTGCATACCAGCTTTTGAGAATTTCAGAGACGCCTTGAATGCACAGGAAAAAGACCCCGGCAAAAAGCGACAGTTTGACGGGCCAAACCACCGGTGCCCAGGTGCTGTCACCGGCGCTTTCAAAGTTGCGAATACGGATGTTGCCGACCGTATCTTCGCTGACCACGCCCGCGTCGAGCATCCATATATTGACGTTGGCCGAAATCACCGTGCCGATGGATTTGTCAAAGAAGAAGAACGCGTTATAGGCAAAAAACAGCATCGAAGGCATGAACAGGATCAGATAGAGTGCCAGGTCGACACGGCCCTGGGTGCGCGCGGTCATGCCGCGATATAGGAAATCTGCGCGGATGTGCAGACCGCGCATCAACGCATAGGCCGCCCCCAGCATGAAAGACATGCCATACAACATGCGGCTGATGTCAAATGCCCAGAGCGTAGGGGCGATGAACAGCTTGCGCATCACCACCTCATAGACCATTGCCAAAATGATCGGCAGCACCAACAGACAGGCAATCCGACCCTGCCAATTGGAAAACCCGTCGATCAGATACACCAATCTGCGCGCGACCGGGTGCATGTCATCGGGCAATGTCACGCCACCTATGGCACCCGAGGCCTCGGCAAGGAGTTCGTCGCCGACGTCCTCATATTCCGAGAAGTCAATTTTGGACTCGTCTTTGTCAATCATGGATCCACCCCCGTCCGGGACTTGCAGTCTGACGCTGCATGCAAAGGCCCGCCCGCATCAAAAGTGACGCGGGCGGGTGTTGTTTTATTGACGCTCGGCGGCCAGTTGGTCGGCATAAGCGCGACCAAGATTGGCGTTGGAGGTCTGCGCGCCCGACCAGAATGGAACGGCGGTGCGTGCAAAGTCTTTTTGCGACTGCCACACTTCGGCAAAGAACGCGTTTTCAGCGGCGTTCTTTTCCAGCGCAGCGTTGGCTGCGGCCATGTATTCCGAGAAGTAATCAGCAGGCGTGTCTTTCAGGATCACCCCATCTTCGTTGATCAACTTGTCCAGCGCGATGCCGTTTTCATTGATGCGGTAGGCCAGCGACTTCATCAGCGAGGCGTTTGCTGCAACTTCGATGGCTTTTTGCTGCGTCGGTGTCAGCGCGTCATATACATCGCGGTTGATGTAAAGATCGGCGTTCACGACAACCTGGTGCAAGCCCTGCAAGTAGTAATACTTGAGGACTTTCTGGAAGCCGAATACGGAATCGGGCTTGGGGCAGCACCATTCCGCGGCATCAATCGTGCCTTTTTCCAGCGCGGGCAGGATGTCCCCGCCGCCCATGGCAACCGAGGCAACGCCGATGTCCTTGTAGGTCTGGCCAGGAATGCCCGGAGGTGTGCGGAAACGCAACTTGCGGAAATCAGCCATGGATTCGATCGGTTCTTTGAACCAACCCAATGCTTCGGGGCCAACTGGCTGCAACATGAAACCTTTGACGTTCATGCCCATTTCGTCCCACAGCTGGTCATACAGCTCTTTGCCGCCCGCCGACAGGAACCAGCTCATGAAGGCAAGGTTGTCCATGCCAACACCACCACCTGCAACTGGCGAACCGAACAGCATGGCTGCCGGATGCTTGCCGGACCAGTAATGCGTCCAGGCAAAACCACCTTCGATCAGGCCGCTGTCCACCGCATCAAGTGTTTCTTGAACACCGACAACCGAGCCGGCTGGCAGGATTTCGATGATTACCTGGCCTTCGGTCAGTTCCGAGACGTCGTCTGCAAAGGATTGCAGCATGACAATTTCATCCGCGGATGATGGAATAACCGATTGCACACGAATTGTGGTCTGAGCCAAGGCAGCGCTTGCTGTCATGGCCAGGCCCACAGCGGTCGCCGTGACCACTTTGGTTAGTTTGGATAGATCAAACATTTATGTCCTCCCTAGGATCATTGCCTTCTTGGTTCGTTGAGGACCGGCCATCGAAGGCAATCTGGCCGGTCGCATGGGTGTCAGTTTAGTGACCTTTCCCCAATTCCATTCCCTCCACGAGGCCCAACATTGGGCCCACGCCGTATTCTATGTCAAACGTCCCGCGGAATAGCATTTCGCCTGCGACGTAGATCAACACGATGAGGCCAAGCCAGGAAATCCACGGGTAGCGCGTGAGCACCTTCATGATCAAAGTCGCGGCAAAGGCCATCAGCAAGATCGCAAGGCCCAGGCCGAACACCAGCAGTCTGGTGTCGCCATCTGCAATGGCGGCCACAGCCAGCACATTGTCCAGTGACATCGACACATCCGCGATGGTGATTGTCCAAAGCGCGGATGCCAAAGTGCGCCTTGGCGGGCCGGTATAGCCTGCGGCGGGGTCTTCGGCATCATGCAATGCCTGTTCAGCCTTTGCATCAATGCCTTCGCGGATTTCTTGATACAAGCGATAGCATACCCAGCACAACAACAGCCCGCCCAGAAACAAAAGGCCCGGAACGGCCAGCAATTTTGTCGCGACGACGGCAAAAAGGATGCGCAGCACCGCGGCTATGACCATGCCGAACATGATTGCGCGCGCGCGCAACTCAGGCGACAAGCCCGCAGCGGCCATGCCGATTATCAGCGCGTTGTCGCCCGACAAGATCAGGTCGGCCATGATAATTGCGCCTGCGTCGAATAATAGTTCCAAAGCCTAGCTCGCCTTTTTCAAAGGGACATATTCGGCGTCAGCCAACACCATGTCCGACAGTTTTTCGCCAATCATCATGGCGGGTGCATTCGTGTTTCCGGAAACGATAACCGGCATGATCGAGGCATCTGCCACGCGCAGCCCCTGCATTCCGTGGACACGCAGGCGCGCATCCACGACGGCCAACCTGTCGGTGCCCATCTTGCATGTGCCGGTCGGGTGATAGATCGTGGTGGATTTGTCGCGAGCCCAGTTCAACAGACCGTCGTAATCCTCATCTGCCAATGCCGCGCCAGGGGTGTATTCCTCGGTGATGACTTCGGCCACAGGTGATTGACGCGCAATATGGCGGGCAATGCGAATGCCGGCCACAAGCGTGTCCTGGTCGGTCTTTGTGGACAAGTAATTCGGGTGAATTTCCGGATAGTCGCGCATATCAGCAGAGCGCAGGGCCAGGTGGCCGGTGCTTTCAGGGCGCAATTGCAGCACACTGGCTGTGAAAGCGTTGAAATCATGCGGTGCATTCAGTTTCTGATCGGCGCTGAAAGGTTGCACGTGAAACTGGATATCTGGTGTATCCAGATCAGGGCGGGTCTTGAGGAACGCGGTGCCCAGGCTGGCGGCCATGGTCATCGGGCCGCGCCGGGTGGCGGCATATTGCATGGCGATCAGGGCCTGTTTGAACAGGTTGCTGATCTCGGTATTGATCGTGGACAGGGTGGTCTTGTAGACCGGCCGCGCCTGCAAATGATCCTGCAAATTCCGGCCAACGCCCGGCAGGTCTGCTACCACCTCGATGCCATGCGGGCTGAGCGCGTCGGGATCCCCCAGACCCGAAACCATCAGCAATTGCGGAGAGGCAATCGCGCCCGCCGCGACTATGACTTCGCGATGCGCGCGGATATGCTGGCTCTTGCCGCGATACCACACCTGCACGCCGGTGGCCTGTTTTCCCCGAAATGTCAGCCGCTGTGCAGCACATTTTGTCAAGATCGAGAGGTTCTCGCGCCCACGCGCGGGGGCAAGATACGCCACCGCAGAAGAGCAGCGCCGGCCATTGCGCATGGTCAATTGAAACGGACCGACGCCTTCTTGGTCTGTGCCGTTGTAATCGGGGTTGCGCCTGTAGCCGGCGGTGACGGCGGCTTCCAGATAGCGATCGACAATTTCGCGCGACACGGCGGAGTCCGACACGCTTAGCGGGCCGTCGCGTCCCCGCACATCGGGGTCGCCGCCTGCATAGCTTTCGGCACGTTTGAACAGCGGCAGCACATCATCCCAGCCCCAGCCCGGATTGCCCATCTGCGCCCAGGTGTCATAATCCTGCGCCTGTCCGCGTACATACAGCAGGCCGTTGATGCTGGACGACCCGCCCAGGACCTTGCCGCGCGGCCATTTCAGGGACCGTCCGTTCAATCCCGGGTCAGGCTCGGTCATATAGCCCCAATCGGTTTTCGGATTGCCCATCGTGCGGAAATATCCGACCGGAATGTGGATCCACGGATACCAATCCCGCCCGCCCGCTTCCAGCAGGGCGACCTTGTATTTGCCATTGGCGGACAATCGGTTGGCAATCGCGCAACCGGCAGAGCCTGCCCCGATGATGACAAAGTCAAATTCCACCCAATTACCCCAGAAACTGGACATTTGTTAAAAAATGAGACTATTTGTCTCAATAAATAGTCGGCCACGACTCAGGGCCCAGTGCAAGAAAAAAATGATCCGGAGGGAAAATGATCGACGATGCCCACACCCGTTTGCCCACGAATTTGCGCATGTTGTTATTGCTCGAAGCGCTGGGCGCGGAGGGCCGCGCGCTGAGCCCGACAGAGATCGGGCGCCAGCTGGGTTTGCCGAAGCAAACCGCACACAGGTTGGTCAAATCATTGCAGGCTGAAGGTTTCCTGACGCGCGACGAAGGGGGGCAAGGGTTTCGCCCGGGCCGGCGAGCACGCGAAATGGCCTTGGGGCTGCTGCATGCCTCTAATGTGCATGTTCTGCGCCACCAGGTATTGGTGTCATTGGCCGCCGAAGTGGGCGAGACCGTCAATTTCGTGGTGCCGCAGGATGGCGGCATGGCCTATCATGACCGGGTGGAAACGGACTGGGCCTTCCGGATTCAATTGCCGATTGGCTCAAAAGTACCGTTCCATTGCACGGCCAGCGGCAAGACCTATCTGGCGACGTTGCCGAAACCCGAGCGCCGCAGATTGGCCAATGCCATGGCGCTGCGCAAGCTTACGCCCAATACCATCGACAGCCCCGCGGCATTGATGGACGAGCTGCAAACGATATCGCGAAAGGGATATGCGATCGACCGAGAGGAATTCGTTGAAGGCATGGTGGCCGTCGCCGTTCCGGTGCACGACCATCAGGGGCGATACTACGCCTCAGTGGCGCTGCACGGGCCGACCCAGCGGCTGACGGTAGAAAAGGCCATCAGTCTGGCGCCGCGACTGGTCGAGGCATCTCGGCAATTGACCCAGGCAATTTTCTAGGCAGGTGTTTGCTTGATTGAGGCTGTGTGCGTAAAAAATTTCGGGCATGGGCACACGGGTTGCACCCTCTTTTGGGGCGGAATCATGGTTACCAGCCGGACAAAGAATGGGGCATTTTAGTCAAATTTTCCGTCCGAATAACCCTCGGTGCCCCCTGATTTCATGGGAAATCTTGTTGGAAGGGCAACAAAGGCCCGGTGCCTGTTTGATTGTGGAGCGACCCGGAACAGTGACGCCAAAATCTTCCCCAAAGTTTTGAAAAGCCAGGACAACCCGTTAACCATGAGGATGTGAAGCGCCTCGATTAACGTTCTGTTAGCAATTATTGTTAGGTCCAAGGTTGGACCCTGCTGACAGAGTGAGGTCTGTGTAAATGGTACGAGACGATCGCAAGGTCGTCGCAAGTAAAGAGTAGAATGATGCTGAACAGTTATGATTTCAAATCTCCCGCGGATTCGAACGCGGAAGTCGCCTCTTCCGAAGAGTTGCGCGTTCAGCTCCGTTCGCAAGGGGCGCCAGCGCCTCGCAAGCCACAGATCAGCGTCAAGCGGATCACCGGTTTTGGCCCCATGGCCCGCATAACCACAAGTTTCGGCGAAGTTCACGCGCATGTCCTGCGCGAGGGCGACATGGTGCGCACCAGCAATGGCCAGTTCGAAAAGATCACCAAGATCAACCGTATTCGCCTGGATGAAGAGTTTCTCAAGCGGTATCCAAGCGTCTTGCCGGTGAAAATCCGCCAAGGCTCGCTAGGGCCGGGTTTCCCCGCCCAGGATGTGCAGATTGCCCCATACCAAAAGCTGCACATGGGCCCGCCACGCACAACCAGCCCGCTGGTTTTTGCCGCAAAATTGTTGGAGCGCCCATTTGTTGAGCGCGCGACAGAAAACCAGATCACCTACACCACTTTCTCGGTGGGCCGCGCGGTAAGCGTTTTCTGCGAAGGCATGCTGGTCGACATTGACGCCTGAAGGCGCCTAGGCTGAAGCCTGCATCAAAGGCCGCAGTTTCGGCTGCGGCTGGACGTCCAGATAGTGGCCCAAAAGCGCATCCAGATGCGCGCTGGCCGAGAAACGATTGGCAATGTCCAGCCGCGCGTTCTGGCTCAACCGCAGAGGAGCGGCCTGGTCCAGTTTGCTGAGCGCTCTGTTCAAATCGTCGGCATTGCCTGGCTCAAACAAGAAGCCATCGCGGCCCTCGCGGACCAGTTCAGGGATGCCGCCGATGCGCGCGCCGACCACAGGGCGGCCCCAGGCCTTGGCTTCCAGCACCGACATGGGGCAATTTTCATACCATTCTGACGGGACGATTACCGCTTTGGCCTGTCGTATCAACCGCGCGAGATCCGGGCCGGATTTGAACCCCAAATATTGCACATCCGGCAAAGACTTCAGCGCCTCGTACATGGGGTTTTGCCAGGCGCCCTGTCCGGCGATGACCAGTTTGCGGCCGCTGTCACGCGCGGCAGCCAGAAGCGTTGGCAGCCCTTTCAGTTTTTCGATCCTGCCAAAATACAACAGCGGCGCATCCGCCGTCGGCGGCGCAGAATCGGGTTGTTCCTCCACGAAATTATGCAAGACACGCAATTTCTTGCGTGGCAGGCCGGCCTTTTCCATCACGCGGCGCTGAAAGCCGCTGACACACAAAAAGCGATCAACATTGCGCAGATCGCCCAGTAGCCGCGCGGCGTGGAATTCTGCAAACATGATGGCCGAACGGGCCAGCGACCCGTCTTTGCAACGATGCTTGATGGCATTTGCACTGCTTCCAGAGATGCACAGATCGCACGGCGCGCCGCCGCGTTGCATTGTATAGACGGGGCAGGCCAGTTTGTATTCATGCAAGGTATGAATGACCGGAATCCGCCGTCGCCGCAGCACGGGCAGGATCGCCGGTGTGTGTTTGCCATGGTAGATGTGCAGATGCGCCGCATCAAAGGGCCCGTGGTCCTGGATCAGCTGCGCCAATTTCCGCTGCGCCTCCATATTGTAAAAATACCGCAACGTATCGAATGCCGGTTTGGAACGGGTATCGGCCCCTTTGGGGAAGTATCGCGCCCACGTGCTGTCATGGTTTTTCTCATTCTCGATACAAAACGGCACGACCTGATGGCCGTTGCGTTTCAGCAATTCGGAGGTTGCGAAGAAAACGGCGTCGGAACCGCCGGTGACATGAAGATTGTGACTGATCTGAAGAATGCGCATGTTCGGGTCCGTTCAATATCCAAGCTGAACCATGGTTTGTGTGACCAGGGGTGTGATCTGGGGGTGGAGGCGCGGCCTTGCACGCGGTTCGGCAGGGCGCAGCACGCACGCGGCATAATGCAGGACCTTGTGATCCAGTGGCAGATCGCAAAAGCGCATTGCGGATTGCAAGGTCGTTGCCGGATCGCGCACCAGATCCTCATAGCGCAACATCAACAGGGATTTGGCCCCAGTGTCGCGTAGGCGAAGGGCTTCTTGCATGGTTGCGACCCATTCCAGAGCGGCGCGATCCTCGTGCCGGGTCAAGTGGTTCAATATGGCGGCAATGCCCGAGAAATACGGATCGGGGCGCAAGATCTGGTCGCGCAAGGCGATCCACTTGCGGTCGTCGCGGCCCCACCAATCGTCCAACCCCTTGGGCCCGCTGTCTGAATGGCGGGCCGACCAATGCGTGATCGAGCCGATGGCATCCCAGCAATTGCGCGTGATCACCAGTTTGCGGTTGTTCGGAAAAGTGGCATCCAGAAACTCGGTTCGAAACAAAAGCTCGGGATATTTGTCCAGGATACGCTTACTGCGGCTGAGCGCGGCAAAAGCGGCATAGGACCGGCGCAGGGCATGGGCGTTTCGCGCCGTGCAATCCTTTGCGGTCATCCGATACCGGCCTGTCACCTCAGAATAGGAACCCACCAGATCGTCATCGCCCAGTGCCGCATGCCACAATGCTTTGGGTTCATTCAGGAATCCGAGTTCTGCATGCAGCCCCAGGATTTTGCCCAGAATGGTTGTGCCTGAACGCCCAAGGCCCAGGATGAACACCGGGTCCGGTTTCACGGACGACAGCGGCAACTTGGCCCAGGCGCGGTGGGCAGACAGCACCAAGGGGTTTATCCATTGACCTTTCGTGGTGAGGGGGCGGCCCTCAAATACGGTGTAGGCCAAGAGCCGTGACCAGCATTTCCAGGGCCGCGCACGAACATAGGCAGGGTCCAATTGAGCAATCATGGTTTCATCCCCTTTGGCCCGAGGATGGCGCGAAACTGGTAAATCAGGTGTTAACGCGACCGACATTGTCGGTTTTCAATCTGAACTTGTTATATTATCACATAACGAACTTGATTCGAGATGAGGTGGCCAGGCGTGCCGCAGGCAATATCATTTACCCAGCATGACCATGCAGATTGCACGGATGACGTGCTCAAACGTGCTGAAAAAATCGCCCTTTCCAAGGGCCTGCGGCTGACTGAGGTGCGGCGCCGCGTGCTGGAGATTTTGGCCGAAGAGCACCGCGCCCTGGGCGCCTATGAGGTTTTGGATCGCCTGAATGCCGAGGGGTATGGCAGCCAGCCCCCGGTGGCCTATCGTGCCTTGGACTTTCTCGTGACGCATGGCTTGGCGCACCGTATCCGACGCTTGAACGCCTTTGCGGCCTGCACTCGGCCGGCCGAGAACCATGCACCGGTATTCTTGATATGTGCCTCATGCCAGAAAGTGGCCGAGCTGAGCGGAACAGCTGCCGCCAATTCTCTGCGGCAAGAGGCAAAAGCACTGGGCTTTTCGATTGAACGGATGAGCCTTGAAGCCGCCGGCACCTGCCCGGCATGTGAAAAGGACAACTCATGAAACCTTTGATCAAGGTCCAGGACGTGGACATCACCTACGGTAACAAGCAGGTGTTGCGAGGCGTCAACCTGGAAATCGGCGCAGGGGAAATCGTCACCCTGATCGGGCCGAATGGATCCGGGAAATCCAGCCTGGCGCGCGCGATCCTGGGCGCGTTGCCGATCGCCGCCGGTGCTATCAGTCACAGCCCTGATCTGCAGATTGGTTATGTTCCCCAGAACCTGGCGGTCGATCGCGCCATGCCGATTTCGGCCGCGCGTTTCATGGCGCTGCCGGGAAAGGTGGACAAGAAAGTCATACTTTCCGCCGCCCGGCGTTTGGGCGTGGATCATGTGCTGGATCAGCAGATCGGCAGTTTGTCTGGCGGGCTATTGCAAAGAATGTTGCTGGCGCGCGCGATCATGGGGGCGCCGGGCCTCTTGATCCTGGATGAGCCGGTTCAGGGCATGGACCAGCCTGCTACGGCAGATTTTTATCAACTTCTGGAAGAGGTCCGCAACGAGACCGGGTGCGGGATATTGTTGGTAAGTCACGACTTGCATGTGGTCATGAGCGCATCTGACCGGGTCATTTGTCTGAATGGCCATGTTTGTTGCGAAGGCACGCCGCAGGTCGTGCAGGACGCACCGGAATACCGCGCGCTGTTCGGGCCCGGAACAAAGGGCACAATGGCTTTATATCGGCATGAGCATGACCACGCCCATGATCACGACCATGTTCACGACCACGCGGATGTCGCCGCGCCACATGAAAAGGGACCGGTGCAATGAGTGAAACATTGATTCTCGCAGGATTGGCGGGGCTGGCAGTGGTGTTGGCAGCAGGGCCATTGGGGTCTTTGATCATATGGCGCCGAATGGCGTTTTTCGGGGACGCCATTGCACATGCGTCCATTCTGGGCGTCGGTCTTGCGATGTTCTTTTCTTTGCCCATTGGGCTGGGTGGTTTCGCGGTGGCACTCATGGCGGGGTTCGGTGTCGCCGTTCTGATAGCCCGCGGTCAGACCGGAGACGCGTCATTGGGCGTGCTCAGCCATGGCTCGTTGGCGTTGGGGATCATCGTCGTATCCCTATTGCCCGGCGAACCAATTGACGTGGAGGACCTGTTGTTCGGGGATATCCTGACAGTCTCATGGCAGGGACTTGGCCTAATCGCAGCAGGGGCCACGACAATCGTGGCGGTCATTGCGCACCGCTGGCCGCGCATGTTGATCAGCACATTGAATGAGGATCTGGCCGTCGCCTCGGGTGTGAACCCGGCGCGCGAACGCATGATCCTGTCGGTCTTGCTGGCGATCCTTGTGGCTATTGCGCTCAAGGTTGTAGGTGCTTTGCTGGTCGCGGCACTGTTGATCATACCGGCGGCAGGGGCGCGATTGTGGGCACGCTCGCCCGAGGCCATGGCCTTCGGAGCAACATCGATCGGAGTGGTCTCGGTTCTGGTGGGGCTTTCGCTGTTTTCTATCTTCGACAGCCCGGCGGGCCCGTCTATTGTGGCCGTTGCCGTGCTTTGCTATGCGATTGGACTGAAGTTGCTGCGTCGGCCCTGATCATGGGCATCACATTTGCCGGGAGGCATGCCGTTGGAGGGTTTTTCACAAGCGTTTCAGACCTCCCTGGGGTTGATCCTGGCCGGTGACCCCTATCTTGTTGGCATTGTCGCATTGTCGCTCAAGATTTCGCTGGCGGCACTGGCCATATCGGCGCTGATCGGAGTGCCATTGGGCGCCCTTTTGGCCATGCACCGTTTCTGGGGGCGCCAAATCATTGTTATCGCCACGAATGCGTTGATGGGGCTGCCACCGGTGGTGGTGGGATTGGTGGTCTATCTGGCGTTGTCGCGGTCGGGGCCGCTGGGCGTCCTGGATTTGTTGTACACGCCCGCTGCGATGATCCTTGCTCAGGCATTGCTGATCACGCCCATTCTGGTGGCGCTGACGCGCCAGACGCTTGAGCCGATCAATGACGAATATGCGGATTTGCTGCGTTCCTTTGCGGTGGCTGGGATGCGCCGTGTCTGGGTCTTGATCTGGGACGGAAGGTTCGGGTTGCTGACCGCCTTGTTGGCAGGTTTCGGGCGGGCCACGGCAGAAGTCGGGGCGGTGATCATTGTCGGCGGCAATATCAACCATGTGACGCGGGTGATGACCACAACCATCGCATTGGAAACTTCACGCGGAAACCTGTCACTGGCGATGGCGTTGGGCGTCATCCTTTTGATCATCGCGCTGGCGGTGAATGCGGTTCTCAGCATGGTCAGCCAAGCCACGCGGCGTGGCTATGCTTGAGGATACAGCCCCTATCCTGAAGGCGCGAGGATTGCGCTATGAGGTGCCTGACGCGCTGTTGTTATCTGTTCCGGACCTGCAGATTGGTGCCGCGGGCACCACGGTCATTCTGGGCCCCAACGGGGCGGGCAAGAGTGTGCTGCTGCGACTGCTGCACGGGCTGGTCGCGCCTAGCTCGGGCATCTGCGATTGGGCCAAGGGTGTCGGGCCAGAGGCACAGGCGATGGTCTTTCAAAAGCCGGTGCTGCTCAGGCGTTCGGTTGCTGCCAATATTCATTTCGCCTTGGCCCGGCGCGGGTTGGACAGGGCGCAGCGCAGCGAGCTAGCGGCGCAGCATCTATCGGAGGCAGGTCTGGGCGCTCGGGCGCGCCAGCCCGCGCGCACCTTGTCGGGTGGGCAGCAGCAAAGGCTCGCTCTGGCGCGGGCCCTGGCGCGCGCGCCCAAGGTTCTGCTTCTGGATGAGCCGACAGCCAGTCTGGATCCGGGCTCAACGATGGAGATTGAAAAGATGCTGGTGCGTGCCAAGGCGCAGGGCACCAAGATCATTATGGTGACCCACGACATCGGACAAGCGCGGCGCATGGCGGACGATGTCGTTTTCCTGTTTCAGGGGGTCTTGAGTTGCCATCAACACGCACCGGCGTTCTTTGATGCTCCGGCCACCAAAGCCGCGCGGGCATTCCTGTCGGGCGAGATCTATCAATCGGAAGGACTAGGCGCATAAATGCGACGTGAGTGGACCATCCTGAGCCTGACCCTGTTGGCCATCGTGTTCGCCCCGATGGTGCGCGCGCAGGACAGGATCATATTGCAGTCGACGACCTCTACCCAGAACTCGGGCCTTTTGGACGCGGTTTTGCCGGCTTTCACCCGGGCCACGGGGTATCCGGTGCATGTTGTTGCTGTGGGCACTGGGCAGGCATTGCAAAATGCCCGGAACGGAGATGGTGATGTCGTGCTGGTACACGCACGCGATCTGGAAGAGGCATTTGTGGCCGAGGGTGGGGGCGTCGAGCGTTTCGACCTGATGTTCAATGATTTTGTCATCGTCGGGCCCGGCTCTGACCCTGCGGGGATTGCAGGGGCAAATTCGACGGCTGAAGCCCTCGCGCGGATCGCCGCCAATGGCGCGCGTTTTACATCACGTGGTGATGGGTCAGGCACGCATCGCAAGGAATTGTCGCTGTGGCCGGCGGCGGGCGTTGATGTCGCACCGGCCTCTGGTGATTGGTATCGCGAAACCGGGGCAGGCATGGGCACCACGTTGAACATTGCGATTGAAATGGAAGCTTATGTGCTGACCGATCGCGGCACCTGGATTTCCTTTGGCCGCAAGAATGGGCACAAAGTTCTGTTTGAAGGCCAAAAGGATCTGTTCAACCCATACGGGATCATTGCGGTGAATCCGGCACGATTTCCTCATGTCAACGCCAAGGGTGCGGAGGCGTTGATCAGCTGGCTTTTGGGCCCGGATGGACAAGCCGCAATTGCCGGATACACTTTGGGCGGAGAGCAATTGTTTTTTCCTAATGCCAAAGCGAGGCCAGAATGATGCGGCGACTACAGGTTCAGGGGGTTCACCACATCACGTTGATGGGGGCGGACAGGCGCAGTTCTATCGACTTTTGGGAAGGCGTCCTGGGGATGCCATTCGTTTTTGAGCAGCCAAATCTGGATGACCCGAGCGAGGGGCATCTGTATTTCGATCCGGGCGACGGCCGGCTGATAACGGTGTTCACCAATGAACAGCGCAGCTATACCAACAAGCGCACGCCCACCGATCCAGGCAATGTGCATCATTTGGCCTTTGCCGTCAGTGCGGTGACATTTGCGCAGGCCAGCGAGCGGCTGGACGAGCGGGGCATTCGCCATTCAGGCATCAAGGATCGCGGTTTCATGCATTCGATCTATTTCACCGAACCCATGGGCATGTTGATCGAGCTCGCGTGCTATTTGTTCGAGCCTCCGCGCGGGTGCAGTCACGCCGATGTCTTGATGCGGGCCCATCACCTGCGGGTGCAGCGCGGTGATGGCCATATCGCGCAAATTCATCTCGCTGATGCAATAGAAGCGCTGGTGCTCGAGCAGCAACCCTCACTGTCTGACGACCGGTCACCCAAAGATCCCTACTGAACGTGATCGAACTGCGCGATCTTCAGTTTCTGGCCGCCTTGGCGCAGCACCGCCATTTTGCGCGCGCGGCACAGGCCTGCGGGGTGTCTCAGCCGGCGTTCTCGACGCGTATCCGTAAATTGGAAGACCGGTTGGGTGTGGCTTTGGTGCGACGGGATAACCGGTTTCAGGGGCTGACGGAAGCGGGGGAAAAGCTGGTGCAAGGCGGTGTGCCCCTGGTCGAGGGCATGCGTGCCCTTGAACATCAGATTGCCTCGGCCAAGAGCATCGCCTCTGGTCGGTTGCGGCTGGGCGTTATTCCGACTGCGTCCACCTATGCGGGCTCTGTCGCCGCCGCCTTGAGCGCAGAATACCCTGAAATATCGGTGCGGATCGAAACCGGCTCGTCGCTTGCGATCCAGCAACGATTGATTGACGGGCGGCTGGATGCAGGCGTGTCCTATCAAGAGGGCGCAGATCGCGACATGCTGCATGTTCGCGCGTTGTATCAGGAAAGATACGTGCTGTTGTGCCCGACCGCGCTGGCCCCCAGGGGGACCAGCACGATTACCTGGGCCGAGGCCGCACATTTGCCACTGGTCTTGCTGGATCCTGGCATGCAGAACCGTCGGATCGTGGACAAGGTTTTTGAAGATGTCGGCGTAGTTCCACAGATTTTCGCGGAAACAAATGCGCTCACGTCCGGGGTCGTCATGGCAAGCCGGGGCGCTGCGGCGGTTGTCATACCGCAGGTTATGGCCGAGGGCCTGGCTGCCGAATTGCGGGGCACCGTATTGTTGGAAATGATCGAGCCGGCAGTGGAAAAGTCGATCGCGCTTCTGGTGCCGCAGCTTCAGAAAAACGCGCCGCTTATCGCGGCGCTGATTGCTGTTCTGGATCTGCCCAGTTAATTCGTTTACATTATCGCACAATCATCTTTATCGATTTGACGATAGAAGATGTGAATGACATCTTCCCCCGGACCCAACCGGAGATGTCGCATGGCCCCGCTCGATATACGTAAAGGCGTCTGGAAATCCGCCCCTGGCAAAGGGCGCAAGACGCCCAAAGGACGTCACTATACTGACGCGGCCCTGGCCGACATTCACGAGCTGTTGGGCGATCGCCCGCGACGGCGAGATTTATTGATTGAATTCATGCATTTGGTTCAAGATCGGTTCGGACATCTAAGCGCCGACCACCTGGCCGCGCTGGCCCATGAGATGCGGCTGAGCCAGGCCGAAGTTCAAGAGGTTGCCAGTTTCTACGCCCATTTCGACATCGTGAAAGAAGGCGAAACACCACCACCCGCGCTGACCATCCGGGTGTGCGATTCATTGTCGTGCGAATTGGCGGGCGCGCAACAATTGAAAGCGGCGTTGGAAAATGGGCTGGATGCGGCACAGGTTCGCGTGTTGCGCGCGCCTTGCATGGGCCGCTGTGACACGGCTCCGGTTTTGGAGATCGGGCATAACCACATCGACCATGCCACACCGGAAAAAGTGGATGCAGCGATTGCGGCGGGTGACACTCATGCACATCTGCCCGACTATCAGGACTTTAGCGCCTATCAGACCGATGGCGGCTACGGCAGGCTTGCCCAGCTGCGCGAAAGTGGCGATTGGGAGGCCGTTCAATCCCAAATGCTGGATGCCGGGCTGCGCGGTTTGGGCGGTGCGGGGTTCCCGTCAGGTCGCAAATGGGGTTTCGTGCGCGCCAACCCGGGCCCACGCTATCTGGCGGTGAATGGCGATGAGGGTGAGCCCGGCACCTTCAAAGACCGCTATTATCTGGAACGTGAGCCCCATGTGTTTCTGGAAGGCATGTTGATCGCTGCGTGGGCGGTCGAGGCGGAAAAGGCCTTTATCTATATGCGCGACGAATATCCCGCCGTGCTGGAGATTTTGCGCCGGGAAATTACAGCGCTTGAAAATGCAGGTCTGGTCGCGCCGGGCTACATCGACCTGCGGCGCGGCGCGGGTGCCTATATCTGCGGCGAAGAAAGCGCGATGATCGAAAGCATTGAGGGCAAGCGCGGTTTGCCCCGTCACCGACCGCCGTTCGTGGCGCAGGTGGGCATCTTTGGTCAGCCGACGCTCGTGCATAATGTCGAGACGCTTTATTGGGTGTCCAAGATCGCGCGCGAGGGTGCGGAAATCCTGAATTCGGTTGAAAAGAACGGGCGCAAGGGGTTGCGGTCCTTCTCGGTCTCGGGTCGCGTCAAGAACCCCGGCGTGCATCTTTTGCCCGCGGGATCGACGATGCAGGACATCATCGAAGCTTGCGGCGGCATGTTGGATGGCCACAGCTTCAAGGCCTATCAACCGGGCGGCCCGTCCGCCGGTCTGTTGCCCGCCACGATGGCCGACATCCCGATGGATTTCGACGTGCTGCAAGAACATGGCACCTTTATCGGTTCGGCTGCGATTGTGGTGTTGTCTGATCAGGACAGCGCGCGCGATGCCGCGTTGAACATGCTGCGGTTCTTTGAGGATGAAAGCTGCGGCCAATGCACGCCGTGCCGGGTGGGCTGCGAAAAGGCCGTCAAGCTGATGGAAGCCGACAGTTGGGACACGGGCCTGTTGGAGGAGCTGTGCCAGACGATGGGCGATGCCTCGATCTGCGGTCTGGGCCAGGCCGCGCCCAACCCGATCAGGCTGACCATCAAACATTTCGCGGATGAGGTATAAGCCATGACCAAGACTGTCACATTCACCTTGGATGGCGTTGAGACAACTGTTGATGAGGGTCAAACCATCTGGGAAGCGGCCAACGGCAAGGGGTTGGTCATTCCGCATCTGTGCCACAAGCCGGAACCGGGTTATCGGCCCGATGGCAATTGCCGCGCCTGCATGGTTGAGGTCGAGGGTGAGCGCACTTTGGTGGCGTCCTGCATTCGCGATGTGGCCGATGGCATGGTCGTGACAACCGACAGCGCGCGGGCCGAAACCGCGCGCAAGATGGTGGTCGAGATGCTGGTCACCGACCAGCCGGACCGCGACGTGGCCCATGATAAATCCGCGCATTTCTGGGATATGGCAGAGGCCAACGGCGTGACGGAAAGCCGGTTTCCCAAGCTGGAAAAATCCCGCGTGCCCTTGCTGGATGACAGCCACGTGGCGATGTCGGTCAATCTGGATGCCTGTATTCAATGCGGGTTGTGCGTGCGCGCCTGTCGCGAGGTTCAGGTCAATGATGTGATCGGCATGTCCGGCCGCGGCCATGACAGCTATCCGACCTTTGATCTGGCCGACCCGATGGGGGCCAGCACCTGCGTGGCCTGCGGCGAATGCGTGCAGGCTTGCCCAACCGGTGCGCTGATGCCCGCCACCGTGGTGGATGAGGCGCAGGTGGGCGACAGCGCGGATTACGACGAAGAGGTGAACTCGGTCTGCCCCTATTGCGGCGTCGGGTGCCAATTGTCGTTCAAGATCAAGGACAAAAAGGTCAAATTTGTCGAGGGCATCAACGGCCCGGCCAACGAAAACCGCCTGTGCGTGAAGGGTCGCTTTGGCTTTGACTACATCCATCATGGCCACCGGCTGACCAAGCCGCTGATCCGGCGCGACGATGCACCCGCCAAGGGGTTGAACGTAGATCCAAGCAATCCTCTGACCCATTTCCGTGAGGCAACATGGGAAGAGGCACTGGATGTGGCGGCCAAAGGTCTGGCCGATTTGCGGGCTGATCGCGGCACGCGGGTGGCGGGTTTCGGCTCGGCCAAATGTTCCAACGAAGAGGCCTATCTGTTCCAAAAGATGATCCGGCAGGGCTTTGGCCACAACAATGTCGATCATTGCACGCGGCTGTGCCATGCCTCATCGGTGGCGGCTTTGCTGGAAAACGTGGGTTCCGGCGCGGTTTCGGCCACGTTCAATGAGATTGAGAACGCCGATGTGGCGATTGTGATCGGGGCCAACCCGACCGAGAACCACCCTGTGGCGGCCACCTATTTCAAGCAATTCGCCAAACGCGGCGGCAAGTTGATCGTCATGGACCCGCGCGGTCAGGGGTTGAAGCGTCACGCCAGCCACATGCTGCAATTCCGCCCCGGTGCCGATGTGTCGATGCTGAATGCCATCATGCATGTGATAGTCGAAGAGGAGCTTTATGACGCCGCCTATATCGACAAAATGACCGAGAATTGGGAAGCGATGAAAGCCCACTTGGCCGATTTCTCACCCGAGAAAATGTCGGCTATTTGTGGCATCGAGGCCGAGGTCCTACGCGATGTGGCCCGCACGTTTGCAGGTGCCAAGGCGGGGATGATTTTCTGGGGTATGGGTGTCAGTCAGCATATCCACGGCACCGACAATTCCCGTTGCCTTATCAGCCTTGCGCTGATGACGGGGCAGGTGGGTCGTCCGGGTGCGGGGCTGCATCCACTGCGGGGCCAGAACAACGTGCAAGGGGCCTCGGACGCGGGGCTGATCCCGATGTTCTTGCCGGATTACCAGTCGGTCATGGATGATGGCGTGCGCTCTGCCTTTACCGATGTGTGGGGCTCGGGCGATTTCAGTGCCGAAAAGGGGCTGACCGTGGTGGAAATCATGGATGCGGTGCATGCCGGTGACATCAAGGGGATGTATATTCTGGGTGAAAACCCGGCCATGTCGGACCCTGACGTGGAACATGCGCGCGACGCGCTGGCCAAGCTGGATCACCTGGTGGTCCAGGATATCTTCCTGACTGAGACGGCCAACTACGCCGATGTCATTCTGCCCGCCTCTGCGTGGTCGGAAAAGACCGGCACCGTGACCAATACAAACCGTCAGGTTCAAATGGGCCGGCCCGCCGTGCCGCCGCCAGGCGAGGCGCGCGAGGATTGGTGGATAGAAGTGGAATTGGCCAAGCGCCTGGGGCTGGATTGGGACTACACCCACCCAAGCCAGGTCTTTGCCGAAATGAAAAAGAACATGGCGTCGCTGGACAACATCACCTGGGAACGGTTGGAAAAGGCGGCGGTGACCTATCCGTCGCTCTCGCCCGAAGATCCCGGCCAGCCGATTGTGTTTGGCGATGGGTTCCCACGCGCCGATGGCCGCGCGCGGTTCACGCCTGCGCAGGTTGTGGCGCCCGATGAAAGCCCGGATGCCGAATACCCTTTCATCCTGATCACAGGGCGCCAGCTAGAGCATTGGCATACCGGCTCAATGACACGGCGCTCTGCCACATTGGATGCGGTGGAACCAGAGGCCAATTGTTCGCTGCATCCCAAAAGTCTGCGGGCCTTGGGTGTGCAGCCCGGCGAAATGATTAGGCTGACCACGCGCCGGGGCACATTGACGGTGATGGCCCGTGCCGACAGGGCGGTGTCTGAGGGAAATGTGTTCTTGCCTTTTGCCTATGTCGAGGCGGCGGCGAACATCCTGACAAACCCGGCACTGGACCCATTTGGCAAGATCCCCGAGTTCAAGTTCTCGGCCGTGCGCGTTGAAAAGGCGGAAACCGTCGCGGCTGAGTGATTAGTGCTTTGGCGTTAACGGCTTGAGAGCTAACATCCCGCACGGAAATCGGGGAATTCGGTATGTTTGAGAATGCTGATCTTACGACAGAGCTTTTGCGCTATGCGGGTCTGTTGGGCGTGGCATGTTATGTGACGGCCTATACGTCGCTGCAATTGGGTCTGATGCGCGGTGCAAGCGTCAAATACACGTTGTTGAACATGACGGCGGCCAGCCTTGTCTTGCTGTCCTTGTCGGCGGATTTCAATTTGTCCTCGGCGATGATCCAGATCATCTGGATCGCAATCAGCATGGTGGGGCTTGCCCGATTTGCCGTGCTGAATTCGATCACAAGGTTTTCCGCAGATGAAGAGAGACTTTTCAGATCCAAGTTGTCGGGGCTGAGCCGCCCACTTGCCAAATCCTTGATGAAATCCGGCAATTGGATCGAGATGGCTGGCGATGCGGTTATCACAAGACAGGGCCAAAAGGCCGGCAGTCTGTTTTTTCTGGCAGAGGGCGACGCGCGGGTCGAGGTTGACGGCGTGATCGTTTCCCACTGCGTGCCGGGCAGTTTTGTGGGTGAGATGACCTGCCTTGACCGCGCGCCCGCCACCGCGACGGTGACAACAAATGGCCCGGCGCGATTGTTCGAGATTTCAAGCGATAAACTGATCCGACTGTGTGCGCGCAATCAGGAATTGCGCTCGGAATTGGAAGCCGCATTGAGCAATGAAACCAAGTCGCGCTTGGTGGAGGCAAACCTGAGAATGGCAAGCGCGGGCTGAAATGGACCTTTGAGAAAGCAGGCTCAGCCGAGCGCGCCGGTGCGAAAGCTCGTGTTCAAGGAAATGCCCTGTGACCTATAACAAACCTTCATAGGATTTGGTGTCGCTGTCGCCGGTTGCCGCGGTATAGCGCCAGAAGCCTTTCACAATCGCGGCCCAGGATTTCTTGACGGGCTCTTTGGCATTGGGTGAAGATGAGACTTCAA
>Ga0316205_10001122_pt1 | contig 37116 bp, 30 predicted proteins | sample 3monthpyrite_MG_FD_204941 | JGI IMG/M metagenome (GOLD analysis project Ga0316205, IMG submission 204941) | Microbial mat bacterial communities from mineral coupon in-situ incubated in ocean water Damariscotta River, Maine, United States -... | ecosystem: Environmental > Aquatic > Marine >...
GGGCGAGTTGCGGCTGGACCGCGAATTTTGAACAGCTACAATCGCGCTGCACAATCTCATTCAGCGCGCGCTGTTGCGGCTGGACCGCGAATTTTGAACAGCTACAATCTACCTTTCGTTGCAGCGAGCCTTGCCAAAGTTGCGGCTGGACCGCGAATTTTGAACAGCTACAATATACCCGAACCTCGAACAAGCGGTCATCGAGTTGCGGCTGGACCGCGAATTTTGAACAGCTACAATCCTTTTGTCGCGGCCATGAAAAGCCCGGTAGTTGCGGCTGGACCGCGAATTTTGAACAGCTACAATGTCTTTGCCTTCAAGCATGGAGCCCCCGAGTTGCGGCTGGACCGCGAATTTTGAACAGCTACAATTCGCGGCGTTGAGACGGTCAACGATAAAGAGTTGCGGCTGGACCGCGAATTTTGAACAGCTACAATTAGCGAGTTGTGCGGCAGTCGCTCCGTCCTGTTGCGGCTGGACCGCGAATTTTGAACAGCTACAATACGGCGGTCGAACAGGAACTCGACGCGCAAGTTGCGGCTGGACCGCGAATTTTGAACAGCTACAATTCCTCTTTGCTAATGTTGATACAGTGACGCGTTGCGGCTGGACCGCGAATTTTGAACAGCTACAATAGTGTGAAAATTCTCACGTTTTGCGTTGACGTTGCGGCTGGACCGCGAATTTTGAACAGCTACAATAGAGTTGGAGGCGTTCATCCGCGCATCCGTGTTGCGGCTGGACCGCGAATTTTGAACAGCTACAATATATATGTTTGGCGACACAAACGCTGAGTTGTTGCGGCTGGACCGCGAATTTTGAACAGCTACAATGTTCACATGGCGCACATCGCCCAGCGGTTAGTTGCGGCTGGACCGCGAATTTTGAACAGCTACAATTCGCTGGCTGTCCCGGCGCTGATCGCCGCCGTTGCGGCTGGACCGCGAATTTTGAACAGCTACAATCATCGCCCGCAGCGGCCCTTTGTCGGTGATGTTGCGGCTGGACCGCGAATTTTGAACAGCTACAATAAGCTGACCCTGGGTCGTCCGGTCTACGAGTTGCGGCTGGACCGCGAATTTTGAACAGCTACAATGCCGGAATAGCGGTGACCGCCGCGTTGTTCGTTGCGGCTGGACCGCGAATTTTGAACAGCTACAATTCGCGGATCATCTGCCCGGCGACTGCCAGCGTTGCGGCTGGACCGCGAATTTTGAACAGCTACAATGAAAGCCTCAAATTCTCGTTCAGTCTTGATGTTGCGGCTGGACCGCGAATTTTGAACAGCTACAATATAGCGCACCGTCACGCGGTAAGCGACCGCGTTGCGGCTGGACCGCGAATTTTGAACAGCTACAATCAAGGAAACAAGGGCCTATATACTAGAAGGGTTGCGGCTGGACCGCGAATTTTGAACAGCTACAATGGTGGACTTCGGCTCCGTCCCAGTGACTACGTTGCGGCTGGACCGCGAATTTTGAACAGCTACAATTTTGGCTCGTATGCCTTGCCCTGCCTGCTGTTGCGGCTGGACCGCGAATTTTGAACAGCTACAATTTTGAACGCCAAGAAAGGCCGCGTCTGAAAGTTGCGGCTGGACCGCGAATTTTGAACAGCTACAATCAATTTCGCAGGCAAACCGCGAGGCCCGCCGTTGCGGCTGGACCGCGAATTTTGAACAGCTACAATAGATGCCACTGTAACTCTTTGTTAACAAAGAGAGTTACAGCGGCTCTGTTGTAGCGCTTCCAGCCGAATCGCATCAAAACATCACCAGTTGCTGAGGGTTTTCCCGTGCCGTCCTGCGGCCCTGGTCCGAGAAGTGAACGATATCACGATATTGGCGGTCGGTGAAGTTCAGGATCTGAACATCACCTGATTCGGGCAAATGACGCTCTATCCGGTTGACGCGGGTCGCAAAAGCCTCCTTGCCGTTAACGAACCGGGCATAGACTGAAAACTGACTTCGCTCGAACCCTTCATCCAGCAGGAAATTGCGAAAGCCGCTGGCGGCCTTGCGTTGTTGCTTTGTGTCGGTGGGCAGGTCGAACATTACAAGAATCCACATCAGACGATATCCAGACAAATGGGTTACGGTTGCGGTCATGCGCCCAGCCCCAACAAGGCCAGAGGGTCGGGAGGTGCAGGAAGCGCAAGGTTCAGACTTGCGGCCTCGAAGCTCTGTCCCAATGAGGTTGCGAGTTTCATGAGCGCCACGGAAACCGGCGTTACCCCATCCCCCAGGGGCAGATCGGCGGCGATGATTCGTGCCAGCACCTGTTTGGCGTTGGTGTCCACGGCTGTTCCGTGATGCGCAACCAGTGTGCGGACGGCGCAATCGACCAGCGGTCTGAACGGCTCCATCAGATCATCGGCAAGGGCGAAGGCGTTGCTGCGGTTGGAGTGAAAAAGGCCGATCGTCGGATGCAGCCCGGCGGCGACCACGGCGCGGGCGGTGGCGGCCCTCAACACGGTATAGCCATAGTTCAGCAGGGCGTTTTCATCACCGGATTTCGCGTCGCGACGAAAATCGGGCCCGAAGAGACGGGGCCAATAGTAGCGCGCTGCCTGGGCCTCAATATTGGTGCCGTCGCCCGAAGTGATCTTGCGGCGTATCATTGTCAACGGGGCCGAGGGTTCGCCGATGGCGTCCAGCGCGGCGGCCTGCATATCGACCTTGGCGGTGACGATCTGTTTCCATGCCTGTTTGACCAGCGGCATCCTGGCGTTGACCTGCGCCCGCATCCGCGCGCCTTGGGCATGGTGCCCTTCGATGGGCATCAGGACGGATCTCGGCGCATGATTGGCGGCGCAGAGGACCACGGGCGCTCCGCGTTCGGCCAATTCGGTCAAAAGCGAGGTGGACCACGTCGTGCCATGGGCGTGCACGATGACTGCGGCAATCTGATCGAGCGGCGTGCGACCGATTTCGGTGCCGTCCGCGGACACTTTCAGAAACCCACGGTCCCGCGACAGATGCCTGCCATCGGTTGCGATGTCGATGACTTGATCCAAGCCCCATCCCCTCAAACCCATGAAAGGATGGCATAGTTTGGCGATTCGCGCGAATCCGGCGGGTCAGACGGCTGGACCCGGGTCGCGCAGTCGTCCGATTTCATCAACATAGACGCGGCGGATCTTGGCTTTCAGCAAAGGTCCCGCGGCCATTTGGAGAAACTTGAACCTGTCGGTCTTGTCCCGGTTTCGTGCGTCCGCATTGGCCTCGGTATGGGGTGCCAGGTAGAGGCCATTCGCGACATGCATGGACTGCACATAGCAGATCATCCGCTCACCCTCGCGATCGATTGCCACCATGTCGCGTTTGAACACTTTCAGTAGCCGTTTGGCGGCGGGATGCGGGCGGCGGGCGCTGTCGGAATGCGCCTCAAAGGTGGTGATGACCTGTGCCTTGGGTTTGCCATCGGGCATTCTCCAGATTTCATAGCAGTAATTGCTGTCGCCCTTGTAGGCTTTGAACGACGTGCCGAGCGCATCCGGGATCTCGACCCGCGCCGAGGCTTGCAGACTCTCGATCAGGCGCACATGGCGGATTCCCTGATAGGGGCCAGTCCGCGCGGCGAATTCTTGCAAGGCGGCCTCCAGCGCCTTGCCTTCCTTGCCCTGCGCCGCCTTGAACAGCAGTCCCTGCAAATGGGGATCGCGGATGTTCTTGCCGCTATTCGTCACTGCGATATCGCCAGGTTTAAGCGACAAAAGCGGTGTGCGGCTGACCACGGTCTGATCGTCGACGATGCCATAGGCGGTGTCGTTATGCAGGCGTCCCGTGGTGCTATCACGCCCAAGTTTGCGCCCCTCGCGGTCGATACGCCCATGATCGGCGCGGTGCGATACGAAGATCTTGTCCAGTTGCGCCCTGATATCATCTCGAAACCCGTCCCAGGGTTCGGGCGTGGATCGGGCGATATCCTCGGCGCCTTTGCCGCTTTCTTCGTCACGACCGGCGGCCTTGCTGATCCGCGAGATCAGGCCATAATCAATCGCCGCAACCACGGCGGCGTCGATCGCGTGGTGCCGGTGGTCGGTGCGATTCTTGGCTTTGACCGCACCGTCCTTGTCCGGCAGGCACGAGTTCAGCCCCCAGTGACGCCGTAGCATTTCGGTCATGCGCCCGGGGACCACATAGACATGCCGTTGACGGTCGCCACCATCATAGAGCGCATCCAGATAGGTCCGCGCGATCCGCGCCAGATACTGCGTGTCCTTGAGGGCGCGGTCGGTGAAGTCATTTTCACCTTCAAAGCGTTCCATCGCATCGGGGGCAAAGCGCCACGCCTTGTTCGGTGGCAGATTCTTGAGGTTGGCGGCGATGGCGTCCCAGCTTGGCGTGTTGCCCCAGGCCTCCCACGGGGTCTTGTTGGTTTTTTGGCGGTTGAATTCTCTCAGGCACAATGTGCGGTTGGCAAAGCCGTCATCCAACGTGCGCGAATAGGGCAGGATGTGGTCGATATCGCACGATCCGTCAAAGACCATCGACGCGCTGATCGCCTGGCCCGAATAGGGGCAACAGCGCGGGCCGATAGGCGGGCCCAAGTCCTCCCACAGGCGCAGGCGCAGGCGGTTGGCACCCGTGTTCGGAATGCCCATTTCTTCCAGCTTTTTGCCACGCTCAATCGCGGCTTCGGTGTTCTTTTTGATGTCGCGCTGAACGTCGCGCTTCTGGTCCTCGGACAGTTTCAGATCACGCGCTAGCTCCACGAAGATTTCATCGGGTTTGCCGTAAACCGTGATGATCTGGTTTACGACACGTCGCACCTGGTTCAGGCCGATATGCACGGTGGGGTTGGTGATGCGGCCATAGCGGGTCACGTCGTCGTCGCGCTCGATATTGCTGCCCGGAATGACATGCCGGTCGAGGATCTGACCGTAATAGGGCAATGCCTCCAATGCTTCACCGGTGCGCCCGTCTGAATGGTGCCAGCCACAGGCGGCGACAGCCGCGCTATAAGGGATCACGTCAGCCTCGAGCGCCGCCAGAATGTGCGTCGTCGCGGTCAAGCCCATACGCCCGTAGCCTTCGGGCAGGGGCGCATGCGCAGTTGCTTCGGCATGATCGCGATCCAGCGCGTGGGTTGTCATTAGCCAGGTTACCAGCGTGTCATGCTCGGCCTCGCTTTGGACGTCACGGATATGGCGGACAACCTCCCATTGGGCGGCACTCTCCAACCCCGACCACCGGGGCCCGAACCGGTCCGGGTGCGACAGGCTGGCCCGCACAGGATCGCATGCGATTGCGTCCCTATTGGCCGTTTCCAGAGTAAAACTCTGACCCTTGCGCAGCTTGATGACCTTGCCCAACGCCGCCAGCTTCATCGACATGCCCGACAGCGATTTGGTATGCGCCTTGTTGTCGAGCGCATGAAGGATCTGATTGCGTTCTTCCCGTGTCAGCGCGCGCGCCGGTTCTCCTCGCGCTGCGATGCGCAAAGCATTTACTGTCTCAACCAGAATACGGCGCTGGTTCAAAGGGTGCGCGCTGGGCAAGCGTGGCTCATCGGTGAACAGGCACAGCCCTACCTTGGGCGCTTTCAAAGGCCGCTGATGAAAGATAATCGTCTGGATCTCATCGCGAAGATCATCGGTCAGCGTAACCGGGTGATGTGCCGCTTGCGCCGCCCAAAGCTTGTCGAATTCCTCGGCCAGATGGCGACGGTCTGGGTAAAAATCATAGCCCGCTTCCTCTTTTTCCGCATTGTCGCGTTTGGCAATCGACAGTCGGGTGCGCACGGTTGGCACCTGCCGCTCGTCCGGCGCGCTGGCGCGGCGCATATGCAGAAACTCACCATAAGTCCGCGCGCGCTTGACCATCATCGCCTGATCCAGCCGCGCGGTGGCATCCTTGATCTTGCCGCTTTCATTGTCGCCGCGATCCGCCTTGCGGTTCGACTTGAAACCACGGCGTTGGTTGAGGTGAAACAGCGCCCGGCCAAATTGGGTCAGCGGCAAAGCCTGGTCCAAACCCTGGGCCCGCAGCGCATAGGGATCCAGCAGTTCCAATACTTTGGCCTCAGTTGGATCGGCCGGCATCAACCCTACCTCGGCCATGCGCTTCATCAAAGCAGCCTTGCGCCGCAGATACCGGTCCCTGCGACGTCGCTGGGCGCGCGCTACCCGGCGATCCACCGCCAGCGATGCCTTTGACTTCGGATCACGCCCGTCCGAGAAAATCCGCACCCCGCCGTCGATCACCTCGGTGATGGCGCCGTTCTCTGTGGCATACAGCCACCAGCCGATTGAGTTCGTTCCAATATCAAGACCAAGACGCATGACAATCACTCCGCTGGACGGCCATATCGTGGCAGTGAATTCGCCAGTTCTCAACCATAAAGAGAGTTGACAATTCGCGTTTCAGACGGCAGCATGGAGAGGTTCAAAATTCGTGGTCGAGCCGTTAACAAGCAATCGATTGCACCACATTGAAGCGCAGGCTGCGGCCTGCGTTTCTTCGTTTCATCCCCAATCAACGCTACCGGCCGATCCCGCGATATGGGTAAGGGACCAGCTGCTGTCGTCTTGGCGCAAGCGTGACACGTGTTTTGAGAAATGGCTTTGAACGCCTGTGGGTTGGCTAGCGGGTGTCGTCCCGGCGCTCCAAGTTCAGCGAAAGCTGTGGTGGCACGAAGGACGGCAGGCCTCCACCTGCAAAGGCGCCTTTGACGGCCCTGCGAATGGCTCCGGCGTTTGCATGGGGTTCACGCTTCAGTCCCGTCGCGGCAAAAAGCTCGATCGCCCCGAACCTTCTCTGGCGGAGGAAACAACGCATCGTCATGGCCGAACAAAAGGTCATCGCGCATAGGTGTTACCCAGGCGCCGAGGCACTCCACATAGTTGGGATCAACTGGCAAGAAACTTGTCGCGAAGGTTTTGGCTGCTTCTTGCGCGCCGCGTGCATCCTGATGACCGCACCCGTCGATCAGATCGACCGGTTTGAGGCGCAACGACGAGTTAACGCCATCCCGCGCCTGCAATCGTCAGAGGGGCAAACGTAGCCCTGTTGCGGTATTCAAATTCGGTTGCCGGGCAAGGGACGCCCTCGACCAGAAGTTCCAGACATCCACGACACCCACAGTTACGTGGTCCAGTATCGGATCTGCAGAACATCTTTGGACCGCCCAGCGTCGCCGCAGCCCGAACACCGCAAGGAACTTCTTGCGTCTTTGGCGCTGTTCAGATGGAAAATTGGTGCCCAGGAGAGGACTCGAACCTCCACTTCCATACGGAAACTAGCACCTGAAGCTAGCGCGTCTACCAATTCCGCCACCTGGGCAGGCTGCGTGAGCGGGTGATTATCCTTGGCCATCCGGGCTGTCAACGGGGGTCGTCTAAAAAAGCGCGCGCGGGTGCGAAAATGAATGGCCGCATGGCAGCCAGGCGCGCGGGCAGGTTCCCGGTTTTGACTTGTTCGCAAGGGCCCGCAGGGGTATTCAACCCCTCAATACGGTAGTCTCGCGGAGGGCGATATGACGAAACTGGTCACCATCCTGGGCGGTTCGGGGTTTGTCGGGCGCTATGTTGCGCGGCGCATGGCGCAGGCGGGATGGCGTGTTCGCGTTGCGACCCGGCGTCCCAACGAGCACATGTATGTCCGCACCTACGGCGCCGTCGGCCAGGTTGAACCCGTTTTGTGCAACATCCGGGATGACGCTTCGGTCCGCGCGGTGATCGCCGGGGCCGATGCCGTGGTCAATTGCAGCGGCATTCTGGTCGAAGGTGGAAAGAACACCTTCCAGGCAGTGCATGTCGACGGCGCGGCGCGTGTCGCCCGGTTTGCCAGTGAAACCGGGGTGAAAGCCCTGGTCCATGTCTCGGCGATCGGTGCCAGCGGCGAATCGGACAGCGATTACCAGCGCAGCAAGGCCGAGGGCGAGGCCGCTGTTCTGGCCACGTTCCCTGATGCCGTCATCTTGCGCCCGTCGATCATCTTCGGGCCCGAGGACGCGTTCTTCAACCGGTTCGGCGGGCAAATCCGCTTTTCGCCGCTGCTGCCGATCACTGGCGCCGAGACCAGGTTTCAGCCTGTCTATATCGATGACATCGCGCAGGCTGCCGCGCAGGCCGCCATGGGCGGCGCGCAACCCGGCGTCTATGAGCTGGGCGGGCCTGACATCGAAACCTTTCGCGGCTTGATGCAGCGCCTGCTGCGCGAAACCCGCCGCCACCGCGTCATCATCAACTTGCCCGGCTTCATCGCGCGCATCGTGGCCCGGTCGTTGAGCGCGGCGCAGTTCATGACGGCCGGGCTGTTCACCAATTCATTGCTGACGCTGGATCAGATCCGCGCCCTGGCCTACGACAATGTGGTATCCGACGGAGCCAGAACCCTGGCTGATCTGGGCATTGATCCGACGCCGATGGAGCTGATCCTGCCGGGATACCTGTGGCGGTATCGCCCGGCCGGGCAATATACCGCCATCGTGGAATCCGCGAAGGGCCTGCACGGTCAGGAATAGGCCAGCACTAGCAGCACCGCGCCCAGGATGATCCGGTAGATCACATAGGGCGTGAAGCTGACCGCGTTCAAAAGGCGCATCATCAGCGACAAGGCCAGCAACGCCGACACAAAGGCCAGCCCGGCGGCAATGGATCCGTCGATCAGCGTTTGCGAATTGACGTTGCCGATCAGGTCCAGCGCGGTCAATCCGCCGCTGGCGATGATCGTGGGAATGGACATCAGCATCGACAGGCGCGCGGCGTCGTGGCGCTCGAACCCCAGAAGCCGGGCGCCGGTGATGGTGATCCCCGAACGCGAGGTGCCCGGGATCAGGGCCAGCGCCTGCCAAAGCCCCAGGACGATGGCGTCGCGCAGGGTCCAGTCGGTGGCGATCCGCTCCTCGGCGCCGCGCTTATCCGCGACATACAGCACAATGCCGAAGATCAGCATCGTCCAGCCGATCACCGCCATGCTGCGCAACTGGTCGACCAGCCCGGTTTCCTTCAGCACCAACCCCAGCGCCATGACAGGGATCGTGGCGATGATCAGCAAGAACGCCATACGCGCACCCGGCGAATCAATGCGACCCCGCAAAAGCCGCGGAATGCCGCGCGCGACCATCACGACATCCGCCCGGAAATACAGCATCACCGCCAGCAGCGTGCCTACATGCACGGCCACGTCGATGACCAGGCCCTGATCCACCATGCCGGTCAGCTGCGGAAGCAGGATCAGATGGGCCGATGACGAGATCGGCAGAAACTCTGTAATCCCTTGAATCAGGGCCAGAACAAGCAAATTGAGCAGGGTCATGTCGGATGTCCGTAATGGTTCGCGGCGCAACCTAGCGGTTTTGGGGCGCGGCTGAAATCTGAATTATAGGTAACCTATTATGACACAAAAAGGCGACAAGACTGCTTGACCGGGCGCTGCTGCGCTGAAAAAATTTGAATATAGGTAACACGTTCTGACTTTTATTGCGTTTCCCGGCAGAGTATTGCTGCGCGACAACCTGGAGGGGCCCGCCATGGCGAAGCAGCCGATGCTCAAATTCGTGACCACGTCAAAAGAAATGCCCGAGAAGCGCAGCGCCGATGCGCGCCGCGAGGATTACGACGAGATCTACCGCGAATATGCCGCAGACAAGGCCGCCGAACAGGCCAGCCGGTGCAGCCAGTGCGGCGTGCCCTATTGCCAGTCGCATTGCCCCTTGCACAACAACATCCCCGATTGGCTGATGATGACGGCCACCGGGCGGTTGCAAGAAGCCTATGAGCTCAGCCAGGCCACCAATACCTTTCCCGAAATTTGCGGCCGTATCTGCCCGCAGGACCGTCTGTGCGAAGGCAATTGCGTGATCGAGCAAGCGGGCCATGGCACCGTGACCATCGGCGCGGTCGAGAAATACATCACCGACACAGCATGGGAGCAGGGCTGGGTCCAGCCCGCGACGCCGACGCAGGAACGCGGCGAATCGGTGGGCATCATTGGCGCGGGGCCCGGTGGCCTGGCCGCCGCCGACCGCCTGCGGCGTGCCGGGGTGCAGGTGACGGTCTATGACCGCTACGACCGTGCGGGCGGGTTGCTGACCTATGGCATTCCCAGTTTCAAGCTGGAAAAGCCGGTTGTCATGCGCCGGATCGAACAGTTGGAAGCCGCCGGCGTCCAGTTCGTGCTGAATTGCTTGGTGGGCGAGGACATCAGCTTTGACGCGATCCGCGGCAAGCATGACGCGGTTCTGATCGCCACCGGCGTCTACAAGTCGCGCGATCTGGCGGCGCCGGGCGCCGGGCTGGAGGGGATCGTCAAGGCCATCGACTATCTGACGGCCTCGAACCGCAAGAGCTTTGGCGATGACGTGGCAGAGTATGACTCGGGGATGTTGAACGCCGATGGCAAGCGCGTCGTGGTGATCGGTGGTGGCGATACCGCCATGGACTGCGTGCGCACCGCCGTGCGTCAGGGCGCGACCAGCGTCAAGCTGCTGTATCGGCGCGACCGCGACAACATGCCCGGCTCGCAGCGCGAAGTGCTCAACGCCGAGGAGGAAGGCGTGGAGTTCGTCTGGCTGACCGCCCCGGCCGGCTTTACCGGCGACGACGCGGTCAGCGGTGTGATGGTGCAAAGGATGCGTCTGGGTGTGCCCGATGCCTCGGGCCGCCGCGCGCCCGAGCTGATCGACGGCGCGGACTATCATGAGCCCGCCGATCTGGTCATCAAGGCGCTGGGCTTCGAACCCGAGGCGCTGCCGACCCTGTGGGATACGCCCGAACTGACCGTGACGCGCTGGGGCACGATCCGCTGCGATCACGCCACGCACAGGACCAGCCTGCCCGGCGTCTATGCGGTCGGCGACATCGTGCGCGGGGCGTCGCTGGTGGTCTGGGCGATCCGCGACGGGCGCGACGCGGCCGATGCGATGCTCACCTATCTGGCGCAGCCCGCCAGCGTCGCGGCGGAATAGCCCGATGAGCGCGCGATCGGGCGGTTGCCTGTGCGGCGCGGTGCGCTTCACCGCCACGCTGACCAGCCGCGACTTCGGTGCCTGCCATTGCGAGATGTGCCGCCGCTGGACGGGCTCGGCGCTGCTCGGCATCACCGTGCCGCAAGACAATGTCCAGTGGCAGGGCGCCGCGCAAATCGCCCGGTTCCAAAGCTCGGACTGGGCGGAACGAGCCAATTGCCGGACCTGCGGCTCGCCGCTGTATTACCACGTCACGCCAAAGGGGCCGATGTCCGCCAATCTGGAAATTCCGGTTGGGTTGTTTGACGATGCCAACGGCCTGACCTTCAACAGTGAAATCTACATCGACCACAAGCCTGACAGCTTCGCTTATGCCGGTGACCATCCGCGCCTGACGCGCACGGAAACCCTGGCGAAATTCGGCCTCTCGGACAAGGAAGACCTGACATGACCAAGTATGACGAAAACTGGGTTGCCACCGAGGAAGCCAGGCGCGCCCACATGGCGGAACATGGTCTCTACAAGACCGATGACGAGCATTCATCCTGCGGTGTCGGACTGGTGGTGTCGATTGACGGCAGGCCCAGCCGAGAAGTCGTGGACAGCGGGATCAACGCCTTGAAGGCCATCTGGCACCGGGGCGCCGTGGACGCCGACGGAAAGACCGGCGACGGTGCGGGCATTCACCTGCAAATCCCGGTTCCGTTCTTCTACGACCAGATCCGCCGCACCGGGCATGAGCCCGACATGAACGCGCTGATCGCCGTCGGGCAGGTGTTTCTGCCGCGCACCGATTTCGGCGCGCAGGAACGCTGCCGCACGATCGTCGAAAGCGAAGTGCTGCGCATGGGCTACTACATCTATGGCTGGCGTCATGTGCCGGTCGATACCTCGGTTCTGGGGGAAAAGGCGAATGCCACGCGCCCCGAGATCGAGCAGATCCTGATCAAGAACACCAAGGGCACAGACGAGGAAACCTTCGAGCGCGAGCTTTATGTGATCCGCCGCCGGATCGAAAAAGCCGCAGCCGCCGCGCAGATCCCGGCGCTCTACCTGTGCAGCCTGTCCTGCCGGTCGGTGATCTACAAGGGCATGATGCTGGCCGAGCAAGTGGCCGAATTCTATCCTGATTTGCAGGATCCGGCCTTCGTGTCGTCTTTTGCCATCTACCACCAGCGTTATTCGACCAACACTTTCCCGCAATGGTGGCTGGCCCAGCCGTTCCGCATGTTGGCCCATAACGGCGAGATCAACACGCTGAAGGGCAACATCAACTGGATGCGCAGCCATGAGATCCGCATGGCCAGCGCCGCCTTTGGCGACAAGGCCGAGGACATCAAGCCGATCATCCCGGCCGGTGCGTCCGATTCGGGTGCGCTGGACGCGGTGTTCGAGGTGCTGGTGCGCGGCGGGCGCTCGGCGCCGATGGCCAAGACGATGCTGGTGCCCGAAGCGTGGTCAAAAGCCACCGTGGAACTGCCACGGGCATGGGCGGACATGTATGCCTATTGCAATTCGGTCATGGAGCCCTGGGACGGCCCCGCCGCGCTGGCGATGACCGATGGCCGCTGGGTCTGCGGCGGGCTGGACCGCAACGGCCTGCGCCCGATGCGGTATGTGGTGACCGGCAACGGATTGCTGATTGCCGGATCCGAAGCTGGGATGGTTCCCGTGGACGAATTGAACGTGCGCGAAAAGGGCGCGCTGGGGCCGGGGCAGATGATCGCCGTCGACATGGAAACCGGCACGCTCTTTCACGACGCGGACATGAAGGACACGCTGGCCGCCAGCCAGCCGTTTGGCGAATGGATCGAAAAGATCGTCGAACTCAACCAGCTTCTGGCCGACGTGCCGGAAAAAGCCGCCTATTCCGGCGATGACCTGCGCCGCCGTCAAGTGGCCGCCGGCTATTCGATCGAGGAGGTCGAGCAGGTGCTGGCGCCGATGGCCGAGGATGGCAAGGAGATGATCGCCTCGATGGGCGATGACACCCCGTCGGCGGTGCTGTCAAACGTCTACCGGCCGCTGAGCCATTTCTTCCGACAGAATTTCAGCCAGGTCACCAACCCGCCGATCGACAGCCTGCGCGAGAACCGGGTGATGAGCCTGAAAACCCGCTTCGGCAACCTCAAGAACGTGTTGGATGAAAGCAGCGCGCATACCGAGATCCTGGTGCTGGAAAGTCCGTTCATCGCGAACGAAGAATTCCGCGTCATGGTCGGTCAGTTCGGGCAGGATGTCGTGCATATCGACTGCACCTTTGACGACACGGCGCGCGAAGACGCCCTGCGGCAGGGGCTGAAACGCATCCGCGCCGAGGCCGAGGACGCCGTGCGCTCGGGTGCCGTGCATATCGTGCTGTCCGACGAGCAGCAGGGTGCCAACCGCGTGCCCATGCCGATGATCCTGGCCACCAGTGCCGTGCATTCCTGGCTGACCCGCAAGGGGTTGCGCACCTTCACCTCGATCAACGTGCGGTCGGCAGAATGCGTGGATCCGCATTACTTTGCCGTGCTGATCGGTTGCGGGGCGACCACCGTGAACCCCTATCTGGCGCAGGACACGCTGGCCAACCGCATCGAGCGCGGGCTGCTGGACGGCACGCTGACCGACGCGATGCGCCGGTATCGCGATGCCATCGACGCGGGTCTTCTGAAGATCATGTCCAAGATGGGGATTTCGGTGATCTCGTCCTATCGCGGCGGGCTGAACTTCGAATCCGTGGGGCTGAGCCGCGCGCTGGTGGCCGAATATTTCCCCGGGATGCACAGCCGTATTTCCGGCATTGGCCTGCATGGGATCCAGCGCAAGGTCGAGGAAGTGCACGCCAAGGGCTGGAAGGGCGCCATTGCGCCGCTGCCGGTGGGTGGGTTTTACAAGGCCCGGCGTTCGGGCGAGAAACACGCCTGGGAAGCCCAGACGATGCATCTGCTGCAATCGGCCTGCGACCGCGCCAGCTATGACATGTGGCGCAAATATTCGGCGGCATTGAAGGCCAACCCGCCGATCCATCTGCGCGATCTGCTGGACTTCAAGCCGCTGGGCCGTCCGATCCCGCTGGAGGAAGTGGAATCGATCACTTCGATCCGCAAGCGATTTGTGACGCCCGGCATGTCGCTGGGTGCCTTGTCGCCCGAGGCGCACCGCACCCTGTCCATCGCCATGAACCGCATCGGCGCCAAATCCGACAGCGGTGAAGGCGGCGAAAGCCCGGACGATTTCACGCCCGAACCCAATGGCGACAACGCCAGCGCGAAGATCAAGCAGGTGGCCTCGGGGCGCTTTGGCGTGACGGCGGAATATCTGCTGGCGTGTGAGGAACTGGAGATCAAGGTCGCCCAGGGCGCCAAGCCCGGTGAAGGCGGGCAATTGCCCGGCATGAAGGTCACCAAGCTGATCGCCAAGCTGCGCCATTCGACACCGGGTGTGACGCTGATTTCACCCCCGCCGCACCACGATATCTATTCGATCGAAGATCTGGCGCAGCTGATCTATGACCTCAAGCAGATCAACCCGCGCGCCAAGGTCACGGTGAAACTGGTTGCGTCGTCCGGGGTTGGCACCATTGCGGCGGGCGTGGCCAAGGCCAAGGCGGATATCATCCTGATTTCCGGCCATAACGGTGGCACCGGCGCATCCCCCGGCACCAGCATCAAATATGCGGGCCTGCCCTGGGAAATGGGCCTGACCGAGGCGCATCAGGTTCTGGCGATGAACAACCTGCGCGAACGCGTGACGCTGCGCACCGATGGCGGGCTGCGCACCGGGCGCGACATTGTCATGGCGGCGATGATGGGCGCCGAGGAGTTCGGCATCGGCACCGCCGCGCTGATCGCCATGGGTTGCATCATGGTGCGCCAATGCCAGTCGAACACCTGCCCCGTGGGTGTCTGCACGCAAAGCGAGCCACTGCGCGCCAAGTTCACCGGCAACGCTGACAAGGTGGTCAATCTGATTACCTTCTACGCGCAGGAGGTCCGTGAAATCCTGGCCGAGCTGGGCGCCCGGTCGATCGACGAGATCATCGGCCGCGCCGATCTGCTGACGCAGGTCAGCCGGGGATCGGCGCATCTTGATGACCTGGACCTGAACCCGCTGCTGATCACCGTCGATGGCGCGCGCAACATCCGCTATGACCGCGACAAGCCGCGCAACACGGTGCCCGATACGCTGGATGCGGAAATTATCCGGGACGGCGCGCGCTTCTTGCAGGATGGCGAAAAGATGCAGTTGTCCTACGCGGTGCAGAACACGCACCGCACGGTCGGCACGCGGGTTTCCAGCCATATCGTCGCCAAGTTCGGCATGAACAACGCGCTTCAGCACGATCACCTGACGGTCAAGCTGGCCGGCAGCGCCGGGCAATCGCTGGGGGCGTTTGCGGTGCGGGGGCTGAAGCTGGAAGTGTTCGGCGATGCCAATGACTATGTCGGCAAGGGGCTGTCGGGCGGCATGATCGTCGTGCGTCCGCGCATGTCCTCGCCGCTGAAGGCCGCCGAGAACACGATCATCGGCAACACGGTTCTGTATGGCGCCACGGCCGGCACGCTGCTGGCCGCCGGCCGCGCCGGTGAGCGGTTCGCGGTGCGCAACTCAGGCGCTTCGGTGGTGATCGAGGGCTGCGGCTCGAACGGATGCGAATACATGACCGGCGGCATCGCGGTGATCCTGGGCTCCATCGGGGCCAATTTCGGCGCGGGCATGACCGGCGGCATGGCCTATGTCTATGACCCGGACGGCACGGCGCTGAACATGTTGAACATGGAAACGCTGGTTACTTGCCCGGTGACGGTGGATCACTGGGAGTCGCAGCTGAAATCCCTGATCGAACGGCATGTAAGGGAAACCGAAAGCGTCAAGGGCGCCGAGATCCTGCGTCGCTGGGATATCGAGAAGGCGCATTTCATCCAGGTCTGCCCGAAGGAAATGCTGGTTCACATCCCGCATCCGCTGGCCGTTGAAGAAGCTGCGATGCCAGCTGAGTGAATTTGCGCGGCGCTCCAAGCGCCGTGAAAACCTGAACGATCCACAAGGGCCGGTTCACACGGCCCTTGTTCACTGCCTACTATCCCGGGCGATATTCCGAAATCGGGCCTTAGCCGGAAAAGCACAGCTTGTTTCTGTCGAGATCCCGTACATAGGCGGAGTATGTGGGTCCCCGCCGACCCGGCGCGCCTTCGCACGTGCCGCCCAGCGAGAGGGCCAACTGATGAAACCTTTCGACTTCTTCGTTTGACCCGACATCGAAACCCACCATTGATCCGTTTCCAGCGGTCGCCGGCTGCCCATCGAATGGGGTGGCGACGGCAAAGGCAAAACCTTCACCCAACCAATATGTCATGCGCTTGGCCGGACTGACGCGATCAAGGCCGGACCTTTCAAACAGCGCGCCGTAGAACTTCCGTGCAGCGGCCATATCGTTGGTTCCGACGACGAAGTAGTTCATTTTCATGGTTTTCTCTCCTGCTTTTAGACAATGGACCGTGCCAGATTCGCGGCCATTGCGGTGTTCGACTGATATGGTCAAATAAGCCAATTTATGTCTTATTTGTTGCATGACCCGAGCAAACGCACTTGGCAGGCTGAGGCGGATGGATCTGCTGGCAGTTCAGCTAAAGCAGGAAGAACTGTGCACGATCAAAGTTCTGGCCCTGCAACACGGGGTCAGCGAGCGAACGATCGCCCGGGACCTGTCGCTCATGCGCGAACAGGGGATGCAAATCGACGCTGATCGCGGTCGGGGTGGCGGGGTGCGTCTGGATCACCGCTGGGGCGTCGGGCGCGTCAACCTGGCGTATGACGAGGCGGTCGATCTGCTCATCAGCATCGCAGTCGCAGAGCAAATGAATTCGCCGCTTTTCCTCGCGAACCTTGGTGCGATCAGGCGACAGCTGGTGGCGTCCTTCTCACCCGAGAAACGCAGCAAGGTGAATCGCCTGAAGTCCCGCATATTGATCGGCGCCACCGCATCCACCCACGTCCAGGCCGGTGTCGATGCCCCCCCGAAACGGGTGGTGCAAGCGTTGCACAGGGCCTTCATCGAGTTTGAGATGCTGAGGATCAAGTATCAAAGGGAGGATGGCGCAGCGTCGGAACGCGTGATCGAACCTCAGTATCTCTTGCTGAAATATCCCGTCTGGTATGTGGTCGCGATAGACCATCTCAGGAGCGGACCGCGGATATTTCGCTGCGACCGAATGCGATCCGCGCAATCGACCGGATCGCATTTTCGCCTGCGGCCCAAGACCGCGTTTGGGCCCTCCTTGGCCGAAGACGATCTGAAGCTTTGACCGCGCGCAACTGAAAAGGGGCCGGAAAACCGGCCCCTTTCGCATCCCCCAAGGGAAATCTTACATCGCGTCGCCGTCGATGCGGGCCAGCGTGTTCCACTGACCGCCGCCGACCTGGCTGATGAAGATGTCGTTCGCACCCTGGCGATCGCCAGGACCAAAGTCGATCTGCGTGCCCAGAAGCGGATCATCGTAGTTCAGCGATTCCATGCCGGCGATGAAGCTTTCGGTGGTCAGGTCGGGGCCTGCGGCTTCCAGAGCCATCACCACCTGCTGCGCGGCGGTATAGCCAAGCATGGCAAAACCGCTTGCCGGCTGGCCGTAACGCGCCTCATAGGCGGCGATGAAGGCAGCCGGGGCTTCTTCGGTTGCGCGCGAACGCAGATCCTGCCAACCAGCGGCGGCATACAGACCGTCGGTCACGCCGCCCGGCACCATGGCCACCGGCTCGAGGAACCCGGCCGAGGTGGCCAGGAAGCTCACGTCATCCCAACCCAGCTGCTTGGCGGTGGCGACAACCGTGATACCGGCCCGCACGCCCAGCGCCATCGTCACGATGTCACAGCCCGCCGCACGCAGTCGGCTGACCGCGCCGACAAAGTCCTGGTCATCGGGACGGTGGGTGGTTTCATCGGCAAAAGTCATGCCCAGACGCTCGGCGTTTTCACGCGACGACGTGGCGATTTCCTCGCCGAAATCGGTCGGCAGATACATCGAGCAGACCGAGCTCGCACCGGTTTCCGCCTGCAGATACTCCAGTCCGGCCGAGACCTGATCGTAGTAGCTGGAGAAGGACGTGAACGCCAGTTCCGGCATGCTGGGCAGGATTGTGCGTGCTGCCGTCAGCGGCGCGATGTTGGGCACGCCACGACGCTCCATCAGCGGGGCGGCGGCCAGGTTCATCGGCGTGCCCAGGTTCAGCAGCATGGCAAAGACCTGATCGCGTTCGATCAGCTTGTTGAAAGCCTGCGTGGATCGGGGCAGCTGATAGCCGTGATCCTCGACCATATAATTGATCTGGCGCCCATTCACGCCGCCATTTTCGTTGACCATGTCGAAATAGAGGTTCGCGCCGTTGACCGCAGGGGTCGAGACTGCGGCAAACACGCCCGACAGGTCATGCACGCCGCCGATGCGGACTTCGGTATCGGTGACACCGCGCGTCTGGGCGTTTGCCCCGACGGCCAATGTCGCCACGGCGGCAGCCGCCAGCAGGGTTTTTGTATGAGTCATGGTTTTCCTCCCCATTTATGGGCTGTTGCCCTTTTCAATACATATCATCAATCAACGCCTTGTGGCGTTTTTCGACGGTGGATCGCTTCAACTTCATGGTGGCCGTCAGTTCCTCATCTTCGGCTGTCAGCAGCACGTCGATCAAGCGGAACTTCTTGATCTGTTCGACCTGCGCGAACTCCTTGTTGACCGCGTCCACCTCGCGCTGGATCTGGTCCAGCACCTCGCGGGCGCGGCACAGGCTGCGGAAATCGCTGAACGGTATCTTGTGGTCCTGCGCGAATTTCTCGACATTTTCCTGGTCGATCATAATCAGACAGGACAGGTATTTGCGCCGGTCGCCGATCACCACGGCGTCGCTGATATAGTGGCTGAATTTCAGCCGGCTTTCGATCTCGGCGGGCGTGATGTTCTTGCCGCCGGCGGTGATGATGATGTCCTTCATCCGCCCGGTGATGGTGATGAAACCCTGGTTGTCGATCCGCCCGACATCGCCAGTGCGCATCCAGCCGTCCTCGGTAAAGGCTTCGGCGGTCTGGTCGGGCTTGTTCAGATAGCCCTTGAACACATTCAGCCCCTTGACCTGGATTTCACCATCCGGCGCGATGCGCAGCTGCGTGCCCGGAACGGTCTGGCCGATGGTGCCGGTCTTGTTGGCCTCGGGCAGGTTGACGGTGCCCACGCCCGAGGTTTCGGACATGCCCCAGCCTTCGAACAGCGGCACACCGATGGCGTGATACCATTTCAGCAATTCCGGAGAAATCGGCGCGGCGCCGGTCAGCCCGCGTTGAATACGGTCCATGCCCAGCATCCGGCGCAGATTGGCCAGCACCAGGAAATCCCAGATCTTGTAGCGCATCGCTACACCAGAGGGAACGTCGGCGCCCTCGAGCGTGTATTTCGCCCGCGCCTCGCCGGCCTTGATGGCCCGCGCAAAGGCCCAGCGGCCCAGCAACGTGCTTTCCTGCGCCATCACCAGAATGCGCGAGTAGATCTTTTCCCACACCCGAGGCACGGCAACAAAACCATGCGGCGACACCTCGCGCAGATTGTCGAACACGGTTTCCGGGCTTTCGGCGAAATTCACCGTCGAGGAAACGACCAGCGGCGTGTAGAGCGACACGATCCGCTCAAGAATGTGACACAGCGGCAGGAAGCAAAGCTGTTCGGCGTGTTTCTCGAACGGCAGGCTGTAAAGGCTGGTCTCCATGCCGGCGACGATGTTTTCCTGCGTCAGCATCACCCCCTTGGGGTTGCCCGTGGTGCCAGACGTGTAGATCAGCACCGCGGTGCTGTCGCGGGTCACCGCGTCGATTTCGGCGTTGAACAGGGCCTCGTCATCGTTCTGGCGGCCCAGGTCATAGAGATCCGACAGGAACATGCATCTGTCATTGTCGAAATCATGCAGCCCTTCGGGATCGAAGATGATCACCTTCACAAGGCTGGGCATCTGGTTTTCGACTTCCAGATACTTGTCCAGCTGTTCCTCGTTCTCGACGAACAGGAACTTCGTCTGGCTGTCATTCACCAGATAGGCAAGCTGGCTGGCGCTGTCGGTGGTATAAACGCCCGAGCTGATCGCCCCCATGCACTGCGCCGCCATGTCGCAATACATCCATTCGCGGTTGTCCTCGGACAGGATGCTGATGACATCGCCGCGCTCCAGACCCAGCGCGCGCAGACCCATCCCGATCAGCCGCACATGGTGCAGGTAGTCGTTCCAGGAATAGGCCTGCCAGATGCCCAGATCCTTTTCCCGGTGCGCTGTTGCATCGCCGTTTTCGCGGCACCGCGCGCGCAGCAGGGCGGGGATGGTTTCCTGCCCGTCGATGCGGACAGGGCTGGTTCCCGGCTCGGCGTTGACCCGGATGCCTTTCAGCGTCTTGTCGGTCATTGCGTTCATCGCCAGGTTTTCCTTTTCTTCCACCGTCGTTCACCGCGCGCGCCCTCGTTGGCGTGGCCCAGATAGAACCGCTGAATATCCTCGGACGCGGCCAGACGCTCGGCGCTTTCGGCCATCACGATGCGGCCCAGTTCCATCACATAGCCACGGTCGGCCAGATCCAGCGCGACGGCGGCATTCTGTTCCACCAGCATCATGGTCACGCCCTCATCCTTGTTCAGGCGCTTGAGGATTGCAAAGATTTCCTGCGTCAGCAACGGCGACAGGCCAAGGCTGGGCTCGTCCAGCAGCATGATCTTGGGACGCAGCATCAGCCCGCGCCCGATCGCCAGCATCTGCTGCTGCCCGCCGGACAATGTGCCGGCTTCCTGCGCGCGCCGCTCGGCCAGTATGGGAAAATAGCTGAACACCAGGTCCCGGTCGCGGGCGATCTCGGCGCGGTCCTTGCGGGTATAGGCGCCCAGCGCCAGGTTCTCCTCGACCGTCAGCAGCGGGAACACCTCGCGGCCTTCGGGCACCTGAACGATGCCGCGCTTGACCACCTGATGCGGTTCCTTGCCCTGAATTTCCTCGCCTTCGAAGAACACCTGGCCCTTTTCAGGGTCCATGATGCCGGAAATGGTTTTCAGCAGCGTGGTCTTGCCGGCCCCGTTGGCGCCCAGCACTGTCACCACCTGGCCCTTTTCCACCTCGAGGCTGACGCCCCGGATGGCCATGATCGGGCCATAGAAGGTTTCCAGGTTGCGAACCTCCAGCAGCGCGCTCATACCCGCTCTCCTTGCGAATTCGCGGTCTTGGATATGGCCGATGTGCCCAGATAGGCCTCGATCACGGCGGGATGCGATTGCACCTCGGCGGGGGTGCCCTGCGCCAGTTCGGCGCCATCGGCCAGCGCCAGAACGCGGTCACTGACCTTGCCCACCAGCCCCATGTCATGTTCGACCATCAGCACGGTGCAGCCCATCTGGCGGCGGATATCCTCGATCCACCAGCGCATGTCCTGCGTTTCCTCGACCGACAGGCCCGAGGCGGGTTCGTCCAGCAGCAGCAGGCGCGGCCTGGTGGCCAGCGCACGGGCCAGTTCCACCACTTTGCGCACCCCGTAGGGCAGCCCGGCGATGTGCTTGTCGCGGTAGGGTTGCAGATCCAGGAAGTCGATCACCTCCTCGACCGCGTGGCGGCTTTCGCGTTCCTGCGCGCGGGCGCGGCCGATGAACAGGATCTCCTCCAGCAGCATGGTCTTGCGGTGGCGATGGCGGCCAACCAGCAGGTTCTGCAACACCGTCGCGCGTTCGAACAGTTCGATGTTCTGAAAGGTGCGCGCGATGCCGTGGCTGGACACCTGATGCGGCTTTTGCTTCAGCAGATCCTGCCCGTCAAAGGTGATCGAGCCGCGAAACGGCCGGTAGAAGCGGCTTATCATGTTGAACACGGTCGATTTGCCCGCGCCGTTCGGGCCGACCAGCGCGAACACCTCGCCCTCGTTGACCGACAGGCTCAGGTTGTTCACCGCAGTGACGCCGCCGAATTTCAGCGTGACGTTCTTGAGTTCCAGGAGGCTCATCTCAGGCGCTCCGTCTTAAGGTAGGATTTCTGCCGCTTGAACATGTCGCGCCGGGCGAAGGGGAACAGTTCCAGCCAGGTCCTGACCTTCAGCCAGCGGCCATAAAGGCCCATGGGCTCGAACAGGATGAAGGCGATCAGGATCGCGCCGAAAATGCCGGCCTCCAGCCCGGGGATCGAGGACGAGCCCATCGTATCCGTCAGGATCGACAGGAATTGCGGCAGAAAGGCCACGATCACAGCGCCCAGGAATGCCCCGTGGACAAAGCCCAGCCCGCCGATGATGATCATCATCAGAAGCTGGATCGAGATCAGGAAATTGAAGGTCTCGTTGTTGAAGGCCCCCGCGAACAGGCCCATCAGCGCGCCGCCCAGCCCGGCAAACGCGCACGAGATGCCGAAGGCGATGGTCTTGGTGCGGGCCACATCGACCCCCATGGCCTGCGCCGAAATCTCGCTGTCACGCACGGCGGCGAAGGCGCGGCCAAGCGGTGAACGCAGCAGGTTCTGATAGAGCAGCGTCACCACCAGAACCGTGCCGAGCGCCAGGTAATACCAGGCCCAAGGGTTGACCCAGCGATTGACCTCGACCCCGGCGATATAGATCGGCGGCGCAAAATAACCGCCCACGCCGCCCGTCCAGGGCGCCAGGATGACGATCAGGTCATCCGCCAGGATGGCCAGCGCAAGCGTGAAAATCGCCAGATAGACGCCGTGCAGTTTCAGGGCCGGCAGGGCGATGATCGCGCCGATCAAGCCGGTGACGATACCCGCCAGCGCGAAGGACAGCAGGAAAGGCAGCCCCATCGCCATGAAATTCACGCTCAGATAGGCGCCCATCGCCATGAACGCCGAATGCCCCAGGCTGACCTGCCCGGTCTGCCCGGTCAGCATCATCAAACCCAGCCCGGCCACCGCCCAGATCAGCACGTTGGTCATTTCGCCCAGGTAGAAATCATTGATCAGCCAGGGCATGACCAGCATCAGCACCAAAAGCACGGCATAGACCGAAAGCGTCCAGCGATCGGGGAACAGCCGGATGTCCTGATCGTATGTTGTCTTGAAATGAAAGCGCATGGGATCAGACCTTCTTTGTGCGCACTTGCGCGAACAGGCCATGGGGACGGAACACCAGCACCACGATCAGCAGGGAATAGGCGGCCAACTGACTGTAACCCGATGGCAGGTATCGCGAAGCAAAGGGTTCGATCACGCCGACGATCAGCCCACCCATCAGCGCGCCGGGCAGGCTGCCGAACCCGCCGATCACCGCCGCGGCAAAGGCCTTGATGCCGATGAACCCCGCTGAAATGTCCAGCGTGCCCTTCGAGGCATAGAGAATCCCCGCGACCGCGGCGACGATCCCCGCCAGCGCCCAGACGGCCCCCTGCACGCGCTTCACCGGGATCCCCATGTAATAGGCCGCCATCTGGTTCTGGCTGGCGGCCTGCATGGCCAGGCCCAGCTTGGTGCGCTGAAAGAACTGCCACAGGAACAGGGTCGTCAACAGGGTCACGACGATCACCGAAACATCCGCCAGGCTCAGGACAACGCCACCCACCCGGAAATCCCCAAGCGCCAGCGGCGAATACAGGCTCAGCGGCTCATGGCCCCAGATCAGGCCGGCAACGAAGCGGATCACGAAGCCCAGCGCGATCGTCAGGATCACCACCGCCGTCTGGTTCTGGCCGAACATGAAACGCAGGACCGTCAGGTCCAGCAGATAACCCAGCGCACCCATAATCAGCAGCGCAAGTGGCACCGCCAGCCAGAAATTGATGCCCAGGTATTCCGGGTTCACCAGGCCGACCATGACAAAGGCCCCCAGCATCATGAAATCGCCTTGCGCGAAATTCACGGCCTCGGTGGCCTTGTAGATCAGCACAAAGCCCAGCGCGACAAGGCCATAGACGCTGCCGTTTGCCAGACCGCTCAGAAGCAGTTGAAAGAATTCCATTGGTGGCCCTCCCAGACCGGCGCCCTCCTGACCCGTCGTTTTTCGTCGGTGTCGGCCAATTCAGGGCACCATGGAAAAAGATTGCGTTATCCCCGAACTGATTCAAGCTTTAATCGCCCTGCAAACGCGCGGCGACGCTACGGAACCCTGATTGGCGGCATTCGCATTTTGCATTGGTGCCGAACCCGCACAATGAACCAAATTGTTACCCGGTTGGAAACAAAGCCCTTCTTTTGGGCGATTTCAGCGTCTAACCTGAAACCGTGACCGGCCCATCGAGCTGCCATCTCGGGCGTGGGTCGGCATGGCCTGCCGCAAATTGTTACAATTGGGGGACGACATGACAATTGGTATTGCAAACAAGCACAACCCTGAATTGCTGGAGCATTTCAGCGACTCAACTCTTGGACTTTATCTGGACGATCTGGGCCAGAAAGTCTTCGCGCAGGGACGTATCCATCACCTCGCGCCGGGTGAAACGCTCTCCGAGCGCGGGATTCAGCCGTTGAATGTCGTGCTGGACGGGCGGCTTGCCGGGGACACGCACTGGTTCGGACCCGGTAACCATTTCGAGCCGCGCGGCCAGACGCTGAAGGCGGTCGATCTGCCCGCGCGGATCTGGGCGATCGACCTTGGCGGTGAGACATGGACCGCGCCTGATAACCGCCCGATGCGCCGGGCGTTTGCTCAGGCGCTTCTGGCCGCCGATGCCGCCGAAGCCGACGCAACCCCGCCCGCCATCCTGCCCGATCCGACATGCTTGTGTGATGTCGATCACCCCGAAATCCGCCGGCAGGCCGCGCGCCTGCGCCGCGCCACGCCGGCCAGCACGGCGGAAGCGATCCTGAAATTCGTCCACGGTTTTCCCTACCGCTTCGGCGCCTGGCAGGAACGCGCGTCTGACACCCTGTCGCGCGGGGTGGGGATGTGCACGACGAAAACCAACCTTCAGGTTGCCCTGATGCGCGCCGCAGGACTCGAGGCCGGGTTTGTCGAAATCCCCATGTCGACCAGTGTGCTGGGCAAGTTGATGCCGACCGGCTGGCTGGCCCTGCAACGCCCCACCGTCAAACACTATTTCGCCGCCGTGAAGCTGAACGGCGTCTGGCACGGCGCGGACAGCTCGTATGACTTTGCCAGCTACCGCATCTTCCTGGAGATGTTCCCCTGGATGGCGCATCGCGAAGAGCCGGTGCTGACCGAAGGCGCGCCCTATATCCCGGCGCTGGAAATCCAGCACGCGGACCTGTTCGACATCACCGTGGTCGACAACATCGCCGAGGAAATGGGCAAGCGCAGCCGCTTCCTGACGCCACATTTCGAGGCGCTGAATACCAGGGTTGACCGCGCTCGCGGGATGCATCTTCAATGGGGCCGCGCCGCCAAACGTGCGCAAGCCGAGAAAAGCACCAATGGCGAGGCCCGTGCATGAGCCAATATGACTGGGACTTTGGCGCCCCCACGCCTTCGGGCATGGGGGACCATGATGTGCCACTGGCCTCGGACAGGCTGGCGGGACGGCGGGTGGCGCTGTTGGTGACGGGCGGAATCGCGGCGATGAAAACGCCCGAACTGGCGCGCGGGCTGCGCCGCCACGGCGCCCGGGTCACGGCCTTCGCCAGCGAGGACGCGCTGCGTTATGTCGCGCGCGAGGCGCTGGAATGGGCCACGCTGGGGCCGGTGATTACCGGGTTGACCTGGGCGGCCGAGCATCTGAGCGATGCGGACCCGTTCGATGCCTATCTGGTCGCCCCGGCCACCCATTCCACCATCGCCAAGATGGCGCACGGGATCGGTGATACGGTGGTGACATCGGCGCTGATCTCGGCGCTGGGGCGGATGGAGCGCGGCCAGACGCAGGTGCTGGTCGCGCCCACCATGCACGGCACCATGCACAACGCGCAGCTGGTGGACAATGCCAGGCGGCTGGCGGCGCAGGGGGTGCGGTTTGTCACCCCGCGCGACGCTTACGGCAAGCACAACCTGCCGGGCACGGAAACCCTGTGCATCGCGGTCGGTCGGGCGTTGTCCGCGTCACCGCTGCGGGGCAAGCGGATCATGGTCACCGCCGGGCCGACGCCGGTGCCCATCGACGGTGTGCGGCGGATCGTCAACCGGTTCCGGGGCCGCCTGGGCGCGCGCATCGCCGAGGAACTGACCTGGCGCGGCTCGGATGCGGAACTGATCCTGGGCGACGGCGCCTGGCGGCCAAAAACGCCAATGCCGATCACCATCACCCGCACCTTTGACGCCTATCGCGACACCGTGGTTGCGCGCGCGCAATCGGGCTTGTGGGCGGGGGTCTTTTCCGCGGGTGTCGCCGATTACCGGCCCAGACAGGCCGTGCAGGGCAAGATCGCGTCGGGCCAGTCCTCGCTGTTGCTGGACCTGGAGCCGACCGAGAAGGTCATCGACATGGCGATGGACGCGGGCGGCGCCATGCACACGGTGGCGTTCAAGTATCTGGAAGGCGTCACCGAGGACGAATTGGTCTCGGTCGCTGCGAAACGGCTTGACCGCGCGGGATTGGTCGTGGCCACGCGCGGCGAGGATACGCGCGGCACCGAACAGCGCGCGCTGATGGTCACCTCGGACGGGGTCACGCCGATCGACAACAAGCGCGCCATCGCCGCGGCGATTGCCGACTATCTGGAAGGGCTGGCGGCCTGAACCCAACAGGGCGCGCGCGTCATGGCGCGCGCCCTGTTGCCGCCCGCAACCCGGGCGTGTAGCCTGCGCCAAAGCGCCTTTCTTGCGATGGATCCATGAGCCAGACCCCCTATGACAGCGTTCCGGCCAAGGGCTTCTGGAAGCAGGCGGTCGCCGAAAAATCCCTGTTCGACATCGACCTGGACTGGGAACCCCGGTTTCGCATCGGCCAGCAGACCCGCATCGCCACCTTTGGCAGTTGCTTCGCGCAGCATTTCGGCAAGGCGCTGAAACGGCGCGGTATGGCGTGGCTGGATTGCGAGCCGGTCAATCCGGGGTTAAGCGACGCGCTGTGCCACAGATTTGGCTACCGCAGCTTTTCGGCGCGGACTGGCAACATCTATACCGCCAGTCTGCTGCGCCAATGGACGCGCTGGGCGGTGGGGCGTGACGCGCCGCCCGACGAGGTCTGGGAGCAGGATGGCCGGTTCTTTGACCCGTTCCGCCCGCGCATCGAACCCGGCGGGTTCGAAACCGCGCAGGAAGTGCAAGACATGCGCGCCGTCACCCTGACGGCCTTTCAACAGGCGATCCGGCAGGCGCAGGTCTTTGTGTTCACGCTGGGCCTGACCGAAAGCTGGTTCCATTCGGATGGGCATGAATATCCGATGTGCCCGGGCACGGCGGCGGGCAGGTTCGATCCCGAACGGCACCAGTTCAGAAACCAGCGGTTCGAGGAGACCCGCACCGCGCTGGTGCAGGCCATCCACCTGATGCGGCGCGAGAACCCGCAGATCCGCTTCCTGCTGACCGTCTCGCCCGTGCCCCTGACCGCCACCAACAGCGGCCAGCATGTGGTGGTGGCGACGATGGACAGCAAATCCATCCTGCGCGCGGTGGCGGGCGACGTGGCGGAATCCCTCAAGGGCGTCGATTACTTTCCAAGCTATGAAATCATCAACTCTCCGGCCTTTCGCGCGGTATTCTTTGATCCGAACATGCGCAGCGTGAACCCGCGCGGCGTCGATTTCGTGATGGAAACCTTCTTTCGCGCGCTGGAGCAAAAACACGGCCTGCCGCCTGCGCTCGGCGCGCCGCCCACGGCCGATGACATCGCCTGCGAGGAAGCCTTGCTGGCCAGCTTCGGCGAGGGCGCATGAAGGTCTGCATCATCGGCTCGTCGCACGCCGCCATGGTCGCCCGCGCGCAGCGGACGCAAGCGCCGGAGTTGAACGACGACTGGCGCTATTTCGTGGTGCCCAGCGGGTATTTCGGCGGACAGGGCTTGAGCCACGTGGGCTATAATCCGCGCTTTCAGGTGCTGACCGGCTTTCCGACCAGCACGTCGGGCATCTTGCGCAACCTTCGCATTGCCGACCATGACGCCTTTGTGCTGATCGGCGGGCAGACCAGCCCGGTGGAGAACGCCCGCCTGTCGACGCGCGCGCTCAGCGCCGGGTTTCGGCGCGCGGCGGTCGATGACCTGCTGAGCCACAACAACAACGCCCGGCTGTTCGGCCTGATCCGGCAGGTCAGCGAGGCGCCGGTGCTGGCGGCGACCTGCCTTTATTACGACAAGGGCAAGCCGGTGCCGGCCCGCGATATCCTGAACGCCGAACGGGCGGTGGCCGCGTTCTGGGGCTCAAGGGGCGTCACCTTTCTGCCTCAGCCCCGGGAAACGCTGGATGACGGCCTTGTCACCCGCGCGGACTGCCTGATCGGCGGTGGCAACAACCATCTTAAACCGGAATTCGCGGGTTTGGTGTTCGCGCAGATCCGGGATGCGCTGGCTGTCAGATCATCCGGATGACGTCTTTTTCGACGGTCAGCTGATACCCTTGCCGCGCGATGTTGCGCACCAGAAGTTCGGTGACGATCTGGTTGCCCAGCGAATCCCGCAACCGCTTGATGCGCGTGGCCCCCGCCGCTTCCTCGCAATCAGATTCCTTGCGGCCGGAAATCACGGCTTCCAGCGCCGCCCCGGTCAGCATGTCGCCATCCATCCGGGCTTCGGCCAGCACGGCCAGCGTTTCCACGGCGGCCTGTGTCAGGTTGAATTCCATGTCATTGATATAGACCTTGCGCTCGCCCCGGCTGATGATCAGCGATGATACCTGAATGCCCGCGCGCTGAACCGTGGCCAGCCGCCGGTTCAGGGCGATCAGCGCCAGCACCAGCACCAGCGCGGTGATCAGCAGGGCTGCGGCGAACACCATCAGCACGAAGATCACCATGCGATAGCTGACCAGCACCTCGGAAAACGTGGTGCCCGATTGCGCCAGGATTTCCAGCAGCCGGAACGAGGCCTGATCGGTCAGATCGGCGTTGCGCGCGAACAGATCCTGCACCTGCGCCTCGAAGGCGGCGGTATCGGGCAGGTTGAGAAACAGCAAAATGGCCGCCAGCGCCAGAATGGCAACAATGGCGGCCAGGCCCAGGACAACCGCGCGCGAACCAACGCGCGTCAGATTAGAATCGGAGGAAATAGGATCCAGCATTACCCTGCCTTGAGGCCAGCCCGTCTGGTCCGAATGTGGACAAAACATTGACCAAGGTCCAGCCATTCCTGCTCAGGCGGCTGCTCAGCTCGGCGCGGGCGGCGGCGGTATTTCCACAGGCGCTGTCGGAAATCGCCGCCACGCCGTAGTGAAACCGCGTGGGGTTGGACTGTTGCGCACGGTAATCGGCATAGCACTGCGCCGAGGCCGTAGCCGGAAGCGCCAGGAACAGCGAAGCACCCATCGCCAATAGAATCGATTTCAGTTTCATGGTCTTGGCCCTTTCAGGCAGGGGACTGTGGTTGCCCTGACCATGCCCATTGCCGCGCCGCTATGCAATATCAGCGGCCCCCTGGGCGCCCGGTTATCGGATAACAGCGGCGCGATATTGCCTGACAGTCGGCGCCGGGGGCAGGGTTTTTCCCATGACGGCACACGCCATTGTCGCCGCAACGCACCAGACGACTCCTTATGAAAGGACATTCCCGATGACCCAGCATTTTCCCGCCCATGGCGCCCGCTACCGACAGCGTTCCAGGCGCCTGACCATGATTGTCGCCGCCGGTGCTGTCGCGCTGGCCGGGCTTGCCGCAGGATCGCGCCCGGCGCGCGCCGATGTCGATGACCTGCTGCGGTTTCTGGCCGGGGCGGTGATCGTCGGCGCGATCATCAACGCGGTCAACGACAATGACACGCCCGATTATGCCGGGCGCTGGCAATTGCCCGGTGGCTGCCTGGAAACCGTGCGCGTGAACGGGCGAAACATTCAGGTCTATAACGCCCGCTGCCTGCGCCGTGCCGGGTATGTCGATCTGCCTGACCGTTGCCAGCGCACCTTCCGCGTCAATGGCCGCAACCGTCGCGGCTATGTGGCCAACTGCATGTGGAACGCCGGGTATGGCCGGCCGGGGGTTGGGGCCACGCCTCAGCCAGACTACCGCCACGATGCTCCGCCCGAATATCCGCCCCGGGTTACGCCTGCACCGCCGCAGGGCTCCTATACCCGCCCCGGATATGCCGCAGCCCGGCTGCCTGGCAGCTGCGAGACGACCTATCGTCAGAACGGCCATCGGCGCGACGGCTATTGGGGCAGCTGTCTGCGCGATTCCGGCTTCCGCAGATTGCCCGAGCGCTGCCGCCTGACCACCACGGATGGCCGAAGCCTTTACAACGCTCAGTGTCTGGAGAACGCGGGTTACCGCCGCCGCCACTGACCCTTTCCACGGCCCGCCGCCAGATATTTAGCCGAAATCCTTTGATAACCCACGCTTGTTACGGTTCTGTTGATGCGAGTGGTTCCGAGTATTGGTGCCAGTTTGAACGGTGACGGTGTGCCAGTGGAAAGTCCCGGTCCCTCAACCGGGCACGGGGCGGGCCGAAAGGCCCGCCCTTCCTTCTTGCCGCTGCCCCGCGCATTGTGGTTCAAGACGGCATGGGAACCACCCGCATCACCCCGGACCTTACATTCGAGTCCGCCGCCATGGCGCAGGGCTTCGCCCGCATAGCCGGGGTTGACGAGGTCGGTCGCGGCCCCCTGGCCGGGCCAGTGACCGCCGCCGCCGTCATCCTGGATCCAAACCGCATTCCCGACGGGATCAACGACAGCAAGAAGCTGACGGAACCCAGGCGCCGCGCCCTGGCGCAGGCGATCCGTGACAATGCCCTGGGCTGGGCCATCGCCCATGCCACGGTGGCAGAGATCGACGCGATGAACATCCTGCAAGCCAGCCATCTGGCTATGAAGAGAGCCTTGCAAGCTCTTGTTCCTGCTGCAGATTTCGCCCTTGTTGACGGCAACATGATGCCACGTGGCATGCCGGTTCCGGGGCAGACCCTGATCAAGGGTGACGCAAGATCGCTGTCCATCGGCGCCGCATCGATCCTGGCGAAGGTGGAACGCGACCAGATCATGCTGGAATTGGCGCAAATCCACCCGCAATACGGGTGGGACCGCAACGCGGGCTACCCCACGGCGCAGCACCGCGCCGCCTTGCAGCAGTTCGGCGCCACCCCACATCATCGAACAAGCTTCGCGCCCCTGCGCAAGATGTTGTGTGAAGAAAATTAAATAATGCGCTGATTCAAAAAGAAATTGACGCGACGCCCTCTTTGACTCATCTTGGGGCACAACGGAGCGCCACCAAACAAAAAACCGGCGCCCGAATTGAGGCAGACATGGCAACCAAGACCCGGGCAACGGAAGCGCAGGCGCTTCCGCTGAACCAGATCATTGCAGGCGATTGCATCGAGGTGATGAACGGCTTGCCGGAAGGCAGCGTTGATCTGATCTTTGCGGATCCGCCCTATAACCTTCAGTTGAAGGGGGCCCTGCACCGGCCGGACAACAGCGCCGTCGATGCCGTGACCGATGATTGGGATCAGTTCTCCAGCTTCGCGGCCTATGACCGCTTCACCCGCGATTGGCTGGCCGCCGCGCGCCGCATCCTGAAGCCGGGCGGCGCGATCTGGGTGATTGGCAGCTATCACAACATCTTTCGCGTTGGCGCCGAATTGCAGAACCAGGGGTTCTGGATCCTGAACGACGTGGTGTGGCGCAAATCCAACCCGATGCCCAACTTTCGCGGCAAACGCCTGACCAACGCGCATGAGACGATGATCTGGGCGTCGCGTGGCGAAGGTTCGAAATACACGTTCAACTATGAAGCGCTGAAGGCCCTGAACGAAGGTATCCAGATGCGCAGCGACTGGGTTCTGCCGATCTGCACCGGGCACGAACGGCTGAAGGATGAGAACGGCGACAAGGCCCATCCGACACAAAAACCGGAATCGCTGCTGCACCGCGTGATGATCGGCACCACGAACCCCGGCGATGTCGTGCTGGATCCGTTCTTTGGCACCGGCACCACCGGCGCCGTGGCCAAGATGCTGGGCCGTGATTTCATCGGGATCGAGCGCGAGGCGGCGTATCGCAAGGCCGCCACCGCGCGGCTGGCCAAGGTGCGCAAGCTGGACAACAGCGCGCTGGAAACAACGTCGTCCAAGCGTGCGGAACCGCGCGTTCCCTTCGGCCAGCTTGTCGAGCGCGGCCTGCTGCGGCCGGGCGAGGTGCTTGTCAATCCACGCGGTCAAGCCGCAAAGGTGCGCGCGGACGGTTCCCTCGTCTCGGCCGAGCATCGCGGATCGATCCACCAGGTTGGTGCCGCGCTGGAGGGCGCACCGTCGTGCAACGGTTGGACCTATTGGCAATTCAAACGCGAGGGACAAACCATCCCCATCGACATTCTGCGTCAGAAGATCCGCGCCGAGATGCGCGACAACGCCTGACGCCCCCCGAGGTTACCGCCAGCATTCGGGCTCCCAAGCCCCGAATGCCACTTTCAGCCCCGTCCTTGTGGCGGGGCCTTTTTTTGCTCGAACACCCTAATCGAACGCCGCACCGTGGTTCAGGTTCTCGCGCATCAGGCGTTGTTGCAGCGTGCCGCGGGCGATGCTGATGCGCTCCAGATACACGCGGCGCTGGTGCGCTGTGTTCCGCGCAATCGCCACAGCCTGCGCCGCTGGTATCGTCTCGAACCGCAGGGTTTGACCCGCGCGGCGCTGTGCCAGCCGGTCCAGATCCGGCGCAATCACCGTGGCGATCTTCGGATACCCGCCGGTTGTCTGGTGATCGGCCAGAAGCACTGTGGGAACGCCATCGCCCGACACCTGCACCGATCCGCGCAGGATGGGTTCGGACGGAATTGACAGCGCGCCCTTCAGCGGCAATTCCGGCCCTTTCAGGCGCATTCCCATGCGGTCATAGGCATCGCTGACGGAATAGGGCTGCGTGGTGAAGGTCTGCGTGGCGCAGGCCTCAAAGCAATGTTCCTGCGGGCCGATGACCACACGGACCGGGCCGTCACCGCGCGCGGGGCGCTCTACTTCGCCTTCCCGGCCTTCGCGGACGGCGGCATCATCGATGTGCAGCACCTGCCCTGCGCCCAGGGCCCCGCCCCCCAGACCAGACCCGGCATGCGTGGCGCTGTGGCCCAGCCACATGGGGGCTTTCAAATGGCCCGCGAACGCGACATAGGCCCAGCTTCCGGCGGCACCGGCGCGCAGGGTCAGCTTGTCGCCCTGTTTCAGCGTCAGCACCTGCCAGGACCGTCCCTTGGCGCCGCCATGATCCGTGGCAAAATCACCACCTGTCACCGAAATGGTCACGGAGCCCTGCGTGCATGACAAGATCAGCCCGCCCAGCGACACCTCGATGGCGGTGCCACCCGGCGGATTGCCCAGCGCGGAATGGGCGGCGTCGAAGGCCAGCCGGTCCATGGGGCCCGAGGCCGCAACCCCGTGGCGCAAATGCCCGCGCCGCCCGGCGTCCTGAAAGGTGACCAAGGGTCCGGCAAAACTGACGGCAAGCCTGGCGTCAGCCATGCGAACCACCGGCCAGTTGATCGGCCGAAATGCGTTCGAATGCCACGCGGTCGCCAATGTCGAACAGAAAGGGATGATCCGGGTCATCGGTCAGCACCCGCGTGAGCGACCGACCGATGATCGACCAGCCCGTCGGCATTGTCAGGGTGGTGATCAGGCATTGCGGTCCGGCGATGATCACGCTGCCGGCGGGCACATCGCGCAGCGGCACGGGCTTTCGGGGCACCTGAATGGCATCCGGCACGCCGCCAAGATAGGCATAACCGGGCGCGAAACCATACATCAGCACCTGATAATCGCCCGCAAGATGCGCGTTGATGACAGCGTCTTCGCTCAGACCCGTGGCGCGCGCGACGGCGGGCAGATCCGGCGCAAAAGGCGCGTCATAGCACACCTGCACCCGCCGGGTGGCGCGGCGCAGGGCCTGCGGCTTCAGGCTCTGCACCAGCGGCTCGACGCTGGCTTGCAGCGCGGTGTGATCGGTGATCAGCGGATCAAAGTCGATCAGCAGGTTGACCATCGCCGGCACGGCTTCCAGCAGACCCGGCGGCGGATCGTCGGCCAGCGCCTGATCCAGCGCGATCACCTTTTGATGCGCCGCGTCGCTGATTTCGGACGCAAAGGAAATCAGCAGGGCGTGATCGGCTACAGGGGTATAGCGGGCGTCTGTCATCAGGTCAGTCCTGCGCAAACGCCCTGATCTTCACGCCTTGCTTCAACAGACGCTCGCGGATCCGCCGGGCCATGGCCACCGCGCCGGGGCTGTCGCCATGGACACAGATCGAATGCGCCGCCAGCGGGATCGGGTCGCCGTCGATCACCGGCATCAGCCCAGTGTCCAGAAAGCCGATCAGCCGGTCGGCGGCCGCATCGGCGTCATGGATCATCGCCCCTTCCTGCCCCCGCGGCACCAGTTGCCCCGATGACAGATACCCGCGATCCGCGAAAATCTCGGAAAACACCGGAACCCCGGCGGCGCGCGCGGCCAATTCGCTTTGTGTGCCGGAAATCGCCAGATAGGCCATGCCGGGATCGATGCGCCGCACGGCGTCGACGATGGCGTCGGCCACGGCCCGGTCGCGCGCCGCCAGGTTGCCCAGCGCGCCATGCGGTTTCACATAGGCAACGCACACGCCCACCTGCGCGGCCAGCCCCATCAGCGCGCCGATCTGCGCGGCGCACATGCGGGCGATTTCGGCGGGCGGCATGGGAATGTCGCGCCGGCCAAACCCCTCGCGGTCATTGAAGCCGGGATGCGCGCCCACGACCACACCGTTGTCGCGCGCCAGCGTCAGGGTCCGAAACATGGTTTCCGGGTCGCTGGCGTGGCCACCGCACGCGATGTTGGCCGATGTGACCAGCGTCAGCATCGTTTCGTCATCGCCCATGCGCCAGGGGCCAAACCCTTCGCCCAGGTCCGAGTTCAGATCAATGCGTGGCATGGCGTTGGCTCCGGAGGTGGCATCTGCGCCCCGACCTTACAGGCATGGGGCACGCCCGCAAGATCACAGGTCAGACCGAGGCGGTCAGCCCGCCATCGACCCGCAGGTTCTGCCCGGTCATGTAGCTGCTGTCATCCGAGATCAGGAACCGCACGACGTTGGACAATTCGCTGACCCGCGCATAGCGCCCCGCCGGGATCCGTGCCACCCGGTCCGGCTTTTCGGGCAGGCTGTCGATGAAGCCGGGCAGGACGTTGTTCATTCGCAGCCCTTGCGCCGCGTGTTTGGTTGACCACAGCTTTGCATAGGTGGCCAGCCCCGCGCGAAATACGGCCGAGGTGGGGAAATCCGGATCCGGCTCGAACGCCGCGAAGGTGGAAATGTTGACGATGGATCCGGCGCCCTGCCGCGCCATGATCGGTGTGACCAGCCTGGCCATGCGGATCACGTTCAGCAGGTAGTAGTCCATCCCCAGATGCCAGTCGCTATCGCTTATGGCGTCGATGTCCCCCTTTGGCCCGTGCCCGGTGCAGTTGACCACGCCGTCAATGCGGCCGAACCGTGTCATTGCCTGTTCGACAAAGGCGGACAGGTCATCCGGGCTCAGAACCGATCCGGTCATGCCGAACCCGCCCAATGCGCGGCCCAAAGCCTCGCCCTTGCCGGACGAGGACAGCACGCCAACCTGATACCCGTTTGCGACCAGTTGGCGGGCCGCGTCGGCACCGATGCCGCTGCCGCCACCGACGATCAGGGCTGTTTTCAGGGTCATATCAGGTTTCCTTCTTGTCGTTGACGATGCCCATCGTCGCCACGCCGCTTTCGCCCAGCGGAACGGACGCAAACGGCCCACCCTGACACATCTGGCCGGGGTCGGTGGGGTCGGCTTGCGGGGCGTCGGCCAGGATTTGCGCGGCGAATTGCTCGGCGTTGTCGCGCGGCCGGTATCCCAGGAAGGACGCGCCCGCATTGTCCACCGGCACCCGGTCATTGTCGGACACACCGTAAACCACGCTGAACCCGGTCGTCGGGGTGTCGATGGCGCGGGTGACCAGTTGGATCAGGTCGTCATAGCTCAGCCAGCTTCCCAGTGCGCGGGCATTGGTCACCTGCGCGGCGGACAGGATGCGCAGACAAACGGATTCGATCCCGCGCTTGTCCCAGTAAAGGCTGGCCAGATCTTCGGCAAAACACTTGGCCAGCCCGTAGAAGGTGTCGGGGCGGTGGGGCACGTCGGTGCCGATGAATTCGGTCTTGGGATACATGCCCACCGCGTGGATCGAGCTGGCATAGACCACACGCCGCACACCTTGACGATGCGCAGCTTCCCACACGTTGTAGGCGCCGATGAAATTGGGGCCCAGCAGGACCTCGAACGGGCGCTCATCGCCGATAGCGCCGAAATGCACCACCATATCCGCGCCGTCCAACACGTCGCACATGGCGTCCAGATCGGTCAGATCCGCGCGCACGTAGGTTTCAGCGGGATAGAGTTTACCAACCCCGTCCGCGATGTCAGTGGACACGAACTCCTCACACAACTGGCTCAAAGGTTCGCGCAGATAGGATCCCAGACGCCCGGCTGCGCCCGTCAATACCAGCTTTTTCAACAGCGGTTTTGTCATGGTAATTTCCCCTTGGAAGGTCTTGCGCCCCGGGCGCGTATCAGATCACCGCCTTTTCGATCAGCGGCGTGTCGGAAAGAATGCGCTCAAACCCGAAGGGCGACAGATCCAGCGTGCGATATTCGCCATAGGTCAGCCATTCGGCGGTGCCGCGCCCCATGGCGGGCGATTGTTGCAACCCGTGGCCGGAAAACCCGTTCAGGAAAACCAGATTCCGGACCTGCGGATGCGGTCCCAGGATGGCGTTGTGGTCGAACACGTTATAGGCGTAATGCCCGGCCCATTCGCTGGTCACCTTGACGGCCTCGAACTGCGGGATGCGGGTGGCCAGAATGGGCCAGACATGGCTTTCCCACAGGGTGTGGTCCATGGTGAAATCGTCATACTCCACCGCCGGGTCATAATCGGCATGGCCGCCGCACTGATAGGTGCCGCCGCCGTTTTCGCGCACATGCACGCCAGACGGATCAATGGTCAGCGGCAGATCGCGGTCCAGTGGCTGTTCGGCCCTGAACACCCAGGAAAAGCGTTTGCGTGGCTCGACCGGCAGATCGATCCCGGCCATCGCCGCCGTGCGCGCGGCGCGTGGGCCGGATGCGTTGACGACCTGCCCGCATCCGACCACCTGCCCGGATGCCAGCGTCACGCTGTCGATGCGCGCGC
>Ga0316205_10001124_pt1 | contig 37059 bp, 57 predicted proteins | sample 3monthpyrite_MG_FD_204941 | JGI IMG/M metagenome (GOLD analysis project Ga0316205, IMG submission 204941) | Microbial mat bacterial communities from mineral coupon in-situ incubated in ocean water Damariscotta River, Maine, United States -... | ecosystem: Environmental > Aquatic > Marine >...
AGGGATATATGCATTCATTATATTAGCTGTAACCCCCTGATATAACTATAGGGATATACTGTTATAAGTGGGATGTAGCGAAACTAAATGGTACGTAATGGGATGGATATTTGCAAAGGGTTTGTAGTATTTGAAAGGAAGCTTTAGAGGGTGTCGGGAGAAATTTTTAAAGCTTGTTACCAATCTTAATCATTTGTATGCCTAGCTCACGTAGGGCGCAGCCAATTAGAATCCATATAGCGAGAATCCAGCCAAAGGTCAGCATCATCACGACGTAAAGCCAGCCTTTATTGGCCGCAATGCGTTTCAGGTTTTTAATCCGTTTACCCACATCTAACCCCTAGTAAAATGATTGTTTTTTAATTTTTTTTATAGAGTCTTCTTTGGTAACTCTAGCTTGTTCTGATGCGCAATATTTAAGCATATCTAGATTGGTGTATTTGATTGAAGGTATAGCTATTTTTGAATCGGCTTCAAAAAATGTTATTTTTTTGATTTCATTAAATACATTATTAGTATCCATGTGAGCCTCTATTTATTGGTAGCGTTAAATAAATCTTGCTGTGATTTAAGGAAATTACTGGTGCGAACGAAGTCTAGAATTTGGTAAACCCGGACAACGGACATGTTGTATTTTTTAGCCAATTGAGGCTGATTTGTACCGGTGAATTCTTTGTATATTTGGCGGTCGCGTTCATCTAGTTCTAGCATCATGGATTTAGGGATGTAAACTTGCTGGCCACCCCAATCTTTAGCGAGTTGTTTTACTATCGCTAGTGCGGCCAGTTTGGCTTCTTCAGGCGGCATATTGATTTGCTTTTGGAGTATGTCGGCACTTTTATCAAGCAGGTCTCGCATTAGCTCTGGTGCGCGTAGTTCTTCAGCTTCCACCGGTATGCTCCCATTCAACATTGCATCGTTTAGCCCAACTTTTTAGTTGTTCTATTAATTTTTGGCCTAGCCATTTTGGATAGAATTCAATTGTGCTATGCGAGCCTCTTGGAATGAATTTGATAGCTTGATTACTAGCCCATATTTGCATGGCTTTTTTGCTTTGGTCTTTTACAACACCAGCTGCGGCCAGGCGTAACCAGATATGGGTCATCAAACTGATTTCAGCATAAGATATATTTTCAGCTGTAGTCTTTGTCTGTTTACGTTTGGTGGGTTTGAAGCCGCAACTTTTTACATATTGATAAGCGTTATAAAGTTGAATTGTGCTCATAGTCGTTGACGATATCTTGCCATTCTTCATTGTGGCGCCATGCTTTTTCAAACAGTACTCTCTATAAAAATCCTCATCCCAATCAAGCTGCTCTTTGGCAATATTGAGCATCATTTTGTACCACTTTGGATCTTGAAGTTTAGTACCCATTGGAATTTACTCCTGTGACCTTTTACTGCTTAAATTTGTTTTAGAAAAATAATCATTTTCATATTCATCAACCAATGCCTGGGTAGATGGTAATGAACTACCTGATTCAATGGCATCATCACAAATTTCTTGTAGTTCCTGAGCCATGCGAGAAGCAATATCTAATAATTCATCAGGATCTAATGCACCTAAAGTACTATAGCGTTTGGCATCGTCGCGTAATCTGTAAACCTCTTGCAGTAATTCATCTTGTGTTGAAAAGTGGGTTACTTTATTAGCTTCTAAAATACTCATTATTTTAAATCTAGTTTAATTTTTTTAATTTAATGTTGGCATCTTTAAGCTTGTCAAAAATGAGTGGTTTACCATTCTCATGGCAATGCTGCCAGCCATTACCATCATTGCCTTGAATACCATTTAAGGTTTTATCTAAATCGTTCATATCACACCAGGTGCTGATTCGATATTTTGCTATGGTTGTATGAGTTACATTACTCACAATAGATACCTCTTTTTAGTTCTGTAATTATGATTTCCTAACTAATGCTTGTCGCGCATATCCCATTGCATCTAGCAATATACTTTCCTCATCGCCATCCGCTCCTTCTAATTGCTCTATGGAAATTAAAGCTTGCTCAAACTCCTCGCTTTCAATACACCGCTGAATAAGCACTGCGTTATGAATACCATCAGTATAAGAGCCACTTACTACCTGTTTGGCTAAGTCACCTAAAGGCATTTGTTCTACTTGTTTAACTAGATCATCTCGGTTCATAATTCACTCCTTAATGGATTATGGTTTTTTTAAAGCTGCTATTAGGCATGCAATTAATATTACAATCATGAAAGCACTAAGCTCCATGAGAATTAGTTTTCCCATTTCTATAAATACATCTTCTCTCATTTACCTGATCCTTTTTTATTGCGTTTCATGTGGAACCATTTAGCGACGCTATATCCATATACAAAACCTGCTCCGATAAATATCACTGCAAACAAAAACAATTGCGAAAGCGTGTAGATATCGGATAAGCGATGCATTGTTAGTAAAGTACTCCTGATGCATTGCGTTCTTCATAATACGGAGAAGTGTTGTAGCGGGCGTTATGAACTTTACAGTTAAAGCAAAGCCTATTATGCGAACCTGCTGACAAGAAACCTTTACGACACTTCAAACATGGTCGAATTTTTTTATTTGAATTTTTCTTTTTTTCTCTTTGTTTACAAGCATTGATTTTTCGATCGTGAACTTCGTTTCTAGCTATTAGAGAATTTATTAATTTAGAAACTGTTAATTTTGATGCATGAAAATGATTACCAATTTCTTCATAGGTTTTGTCATCTATATACATATCAATAATTACTTTTATATCGTCGTCAGACCACGTTCTTACTTTCATATGGACACCTCCAATAAAGTTTGAATATTACCTGCCACACTCTTTGCCTGGTCAGATAGTTTTTGAAGTTGGTTTACTTGGCTATTTATCTGCATAAGTATTTTTGGTGGGATAAGTTTGGGGCCGAACATGGCTTGCAGCTGTTGGATCTGGTCGGCATATTGTTGTGGTGAATCAAACATATCCTTTAAGTGCTTGGTAATGGCCGACATACGCGCTTCGCGGCTTAATGTTAAATTAGTTAAATCAAGACTGGAGTTATATTTGGCGATCGATTCTGTAAAAGGATTGTCATCTCCTAAGTCCAACGCGAGTTGTTGGACCGCATCAACTAATGATATTTTTTTTCTTTTAGTAGCTTTTTGTATCGTGCTTAAGGCACGTGACATATCCTGATGATAAACTTCTTCCAATTCTTCTGTGTTAGCAATTATCCAATAGCCACCGCTAGTACTCGACATAATTGGAATGGCGTACACCATAATTAATTCATTAATCAACAACCGCATTGAACGTGACAGTGTGGCAACATTTTCAATAGGTTTATTAAGTTCATTACGTTTTATTTTTCTACCTACCCACGTCTCATAGAGTTCTATCATGCTAATACGATTTGCTTTGCCTGGATGCTTACGCAAAATATCGAGTAATCGTTTTAGTTCTGGATTTAAAGCTATTGATTCAGGAACCGTATACATATTATTCACCCACCACATCTGCGATGTGACCATGCCCAATTGTATTAATAAATTCTCCAACTGCTTTTGCATGTGGCCCGATAGCCACCACTTTCGTTTCTAAGTGTTTTTTTGCAAAGACCGCTTGGTTAATTTGTTGAAACACCGGGTTAATGTCACCATTTTTAACGCTGTTATATTCGGTTGTGAGCCATTGCATATATTCATCATTCGGCATGAAGTTTTTTGCAAATACAGTTCCATTTTCTGGATAGGTATCAATGTAATAAATATTGCTGGCAAACATTTTAAAGCTCCAATTCAACCGTTCTATCATCACCAGGTGAAGCTGGATCCAAACCGAATACACCCGCATTTGGAATAAAAACAAAGGCATCCATACCAACGTCGTTGTCATTAAAATCTAACTCGCGTGGTTCTGTATCAATCATTTGGATATTGATGTTGTTCTGGCACTCTGGGCACAAACCATCAATAAGATGATGGCTATGAAGCCCACCACATAACCCTTCACAGTATCCAATTGTTTCGCTTAATCTATCTGCTGCACTCATAATCACATCCCCTAGTTATTGTTACAAAGTTGCTTGTTAATATTTTCAATCGTTGGTAAATGAAAGCTGCAGAAGATTTGCTTACATTCTTCAGTGCTATGCTTCATTAGCATCGGTTGAAAATCACGATCAACTACAGCGGCTAAAATATCATTCGGATACAGAACAAACATTGAGAATAAAATGCCGTATGCTTGTAACTTTTTCTCTATATAAACTGCGGCACATTGTTCTATATATTCATCCTCCATTACTAAACTAGAGCTTTGTCTGGCGGTTTGCGAATGCATGGTTATATCCCTCTTATTATTTCGGCATCAACTTTTTCAAAGCCAAGTTCGGCAGCAAGGTTTAAAGCTTTCGTAATGGCATTATTTACAACGAGTGGGTACAGCATGCTTTCGCTGTTTGAGTCGCCACGCCGGGTTAATGTCATACGTTTACGCAAGGCATCGAATGCATCGGATTCAAATATTTCATTCATCTGCTTGTTAATGCGATTGAATTTTAAGGAGATATATTCTTCAAGGTTGCCGTTTAATGGATGTAGCTCCGCTACTTCACAACGTCTGATAACTTCGCGTGCGTCCCAGTTTTGCCGTTCATCTAAAGTGTCTTTTAATTCTGGTTGGCCGACTAGAATGATGGATAATAATTTTTTATAGCCATCTTCAATCTCCCAGAATCTTTTCAAATACTTTATTGTTTTAATCGTTAGATCGTGTGCTTCTTCAATCACTAATACATGATGATTACCTGCTCGACTTGAACCAGTCAGTATTCTTTCAATCTGTCGCGATTTATTTTCTAAACTTTGTTTAGGTTTTTCTTTTGAAGTATCTTGAATAATGGCATCGCAAATTGAGCCTGTGTTTAACCGTGCCTTATCAATACAGCGCGGTTGAATTACGATTACTTGCATGCCTTCTTTAGCAATGCGATCTAATAAGCCTCTACGCAGAGTTGATTTACCCGCGCCACTCTCACCAACAACCGCTAAGAAGCCACCATGCTTAGCCGTATGGTGCATGGCTTCAGCAATGTAACGTTGATCGGTTGAAAGGAATAAATCATCCGCACATCGCACATCATCTATAAATGGATCTTTAATAATTTTAAAATGATTTTTAGCCTGATTACTTAACATTTCTGCCTCCGGTAGATTTATTTCAAAAGGTGTTTTTGTTTTTTTAGGACGTACTGTTTGCCGAACAAGTTTTATGGGCGTTACATTTTTTGATAGTTCTTCATTATCCATATCCCATATTGTTGCTATAACATCATCGGGTATCTTGTGTTTTTTTAAAAAAAATTCAGTTTGTTCCATGATGGATTCTTTTGGCGTTAGTTTTGGCCAGGTATCCCAATTTAATATTAAGCTTCCTGCTGTGGTTGATAAAGACTGACCGGCTCCAATATTATGCGCGGTATATTGCTTAACATTGTTTAGCCATTGACGTTGAGATAAGCCATTACCAACTAAAACTGTTTTAAGTTTTAATGGCATATATTTTCTCCTAGGTTGAAGTTGTTTTTTTTCGGTAGCTGCTCTGGCGGATAGCATATTATTCTCCTTGGTTTATTTCACAACGCTCAGTGAGCCAGACTGATGTTGTGGTTGAGTTAATCGTTGTAATAGAATGTCGAATTGATCTTCCGGCACGCCATCGGGATACCAATTTTTAATATTGGCTTGTTCTTCTGGTTTTAGTGGGCGATTTAACTCACGCACTAATAGTTTTGAAACTTCAATTTTAGAAAGTGGTTTGCTTTCAACGTTGAATCTATCCGGCACACTTAATTCACTGCCTGGTCGTTTAATATAAGATGGCATGTCAACGTTTTGTAAATGAGAATGCGCATCCAGTTCGCCATTGAATGGCGTGGCATTTTTATTTTTAGCTTTCTTAATTTCTTCTTCATCCATATCCGGGAATGCTTTTTTGTCAGCTTCTTTGCCAGCCTTTTCAACAACGGTGTCGGGTTGCTGTTTATACTCGAGTCCAATAACGGCTGCGTCTGTACTGAAACCTCCAAAGCGATCAACTTCCAATGGCTCAACAACAAAGGTAAATTCTTCACCTTTATAATCTTCAAAGGTAAGCAACACCTGCCGGTTGCCATATATTAATGGGGAGGTTTGGATAATGGCATTAGGGTAAACACCGGGAAGATGTGAAACGTCATAAAATTCACGCTGTTTAGTATTAGGATGTTTAAAGCTTATTGTTAAATCAGCATTGACCTTACGTCCTATTGGTTCAGCACTTAATAGATATCGACAAACAGATTCATCAGGTAAAATAGTAAGTTGTTCTTCACGAATTATTTGCCATATGGCATAACGCGCCATTGGTGTGTCCATAAATTTACGATTTAATCGCGAATCATAATGTGGGACGGTGTTAGAGTTGTATGCGTTGTACCAACCTTCAACGGCTGTATTCAGTTCATCAACATTGTTTACTGGCTCATAACGTAATCGAGACTCAAATAATTTTTCGGTCATATCGTTGCCAACTTCCACGCTACCTTTTGCGCGTGGGTTTCCGGCTTGATGTGTTAACGCTTCTACACCGAGTGCTTTAAGTGCCACCGCAATAGCCTTGGCGGTATTGGCGCTGCCTTTATCCCAGTAGAGTACTTTAGGTACGCCATGAAAAGCTCGGCCATCAAGTTGCTTCCAAGCATAGAGTAGGAAGTCGTAAAGGTTGGCTTGCGTTTCACCTTTAGACTGGTAATAGCGAACAACAATGGTGTGGCTATAGTGATCAACTAAAACATAACGCCATACTTTAAGGTTCTTAACTTTCGCAATGTTTTCTGGTTTGTTTTTATAAAACTGATCATCGCGCATAATGTGCTGAGAACCATCTTTTAAATAATATATAAGGCACAATGATGGATCGACCATGTGTACGTGATTTGGGTGGAGCGATCGCATGCGTTGGTGAGCGCGATCTTTCTTTTGACTTTGGATATCCATTTGCCGTGCTTTTAACAGCGCGCTTACACGGCCATGCGTTACATTAAATTTACGGCCATTAGATTGCAGCAAACTTACTGCGTTGGGCACTTGCATAGTAACCTTTCCATTTTTGCGTACACCGAGCCGCAATGTCGCTGTTACATCTTTAAGTGTTTCCATGCATTGTGAAGTTGTACCTTTGTCTGCACGTGTTTTACGCCCTGAAGACCAGCCAACATTTTTTAGCATGCGATATACTTTTGCATTAGACCAATCATGCAGCTCAGCAAACGTGCGAATTAGTACACCACGATTTTTATGAGAAGCGTTATCTAGCTGTAATGCTAAGCTGCGCAGATCATCTTGCACTGCAATGGCGGATGGTTCGTTAATAGGCATTTTTTTATTCTTTTTTTAACAAATGTAAAGTGGATTAGCTCTTAAGCCGAGAGAGTTATCTATTCGCCTGCAAAGCTGTTCAAGCCGTTTAGGTGAAATTGGTGTGACAAAATTATGCTGACTTATGCCAAGCATTTTTGAACACTCAGGCGTTACAAACTCTTTACATTTCATTATTTTAATCCCCTTAGTTATTTATATTTTTTAAGCATTCAACATCGGCTTGGCCATATCTTTATAGCCACCAAAAACTTCGTCGCAGTCATGCATTAACGTTGTCGCTTTATCGAAAATTTGACTAATCGCGTCGTAGTACACTATTGCCATTGATTCGGTAGCGGCCTCATTGTCTTCACCAAAGTCAGCCGTTAAAAATGCATCCCGCAAAGTATCAAGTTGATCTGCTTTTTCTAAAAGCCCACCGGCAAGCGTGGTGGTTTCAATGTTGAATTCTTTAACGGCGTAGTCCCATTTTTTAGAATGCTTTCTTACATCATGTAATTTTTTATCAAGTTGGTTTATTTTTTTATCTTTTTGTTCAAGCATTCGAAGGTGAACTTCGTCGGTATCTGTTTCTTTTTGTTTGGCTTTGCGAATTGCTTTTTTAAGATCATTTATACTCATTCGATCAAATTCATCGTAGGTATAGCCTGCTAATTCACCGCCATCATTTAAGAGCTTTAAGTCTTCTGTATTTTCGGCTGCTAATACAACTGCTTTGGTATAACCTAGCTTTGCAATGCCTTCGAGTTCACCTATTAATTTACGCGCGATCTGCATAAGCATTTGAGAAGATCTTACTGACAAACCAAGTAGCTCTAATGTGCTTAAAAATTTCCCATGCTCTTCATGTTCTTTAATTAAGATAAGTCGCTTACCCGTTTCCATCATTGCTTCGCCAGATCGGTTTAAATAGAATCTAACTTCATTTCTTGCTTGTTGTAAGTCATAAGGTTGCCCATTTCCAAACTGTTCAACTACTTCAGCAAGTTGTTTATGATGCACATCTGATTTTGCAGAAGCTTTTTTTATTACTTCCATATCTGCAGTTGCGGTCATATCTACCGCAGGTTTCGTTGTTGCTTTTCTTGACATGTTTATTCCTCTTGGTTTTATGTTTTATTTGTTACTTAAGCGCTTGCTGGATATCGTAAATAACAGACTCTTTAATAATCATTGTGTGCTCAGTCAATCCGCCTTTTAATGCTTCGCCATAATGTGTAGAAAAAGAAGGTACTTGTTTTACGGCTTCTGCTAACGCTTCATATTTGTTTTTCCAGTTCTGTTCGACTGACATTGTCCACTCCTTATTCGTTTTTAGTTTGGTGTGCGTGAAAATCGATTTCGTACTTCACGTAACTTGCTTTCTGCTTTATCAAGTGCATTGAAATGTGCAATCGCTATCTGCACGGTCTTTGGTGATAACCGCCAGCGTTCAGTTTCAATTAACTGCTCGGCCACACCTGCTATTTTTAAATTAGCCAGTACACGTGTAATTTTGCTCGGTGTTTCATGTAGTGCCTTTGCAATTTCACCGGGTGCCAGTCCATTAATTTCGTGCCCAGATAAAATAAACATGACTTTGATAATGCGCTGCTGTGATTCACTTTTATATTTTTCATCAGACATTATTTGTTATCTCCAAAATCAAATTCAGGTTGGGTGGTTTTTTCCACATTGTTTTTATGCCAAGCAAGCGACTGCATTACATCGGTAATGGCTCCTAATGTTTGCTCAGCATCAGCGTCGCCCTCGTAAAATTTCATGAGTAAGGCCACTGTTTCGGCGCTCGCAATCGATAACTCGTTTATTTTTTTGTGTTTAGGTTTTCGGCCTTTGGATACTTTTAAAATTATGCTGCCTTCACTGTGTACCAAATAGCGTGTTATAAAATTTATGCCGCAAAATCGTTCCCACAGTTTTATAAAGCAAGCAGGCAATCGACCTTCGCTTATCCACTTATAAAGTATCCATTTGTTTTGTTGACCAAGTGCCTCGGCTAATCTATCCATCGAAAATTGAGGGTCGTTATCTTTCGCGTATTCCACGCAAAGCTCCATTGCATGCGACATGCTAGTGGCTTGAAGGCGGTTCCAATTTTTACCTGTCATTGGAAGCTCCTCTTAAAGTGCCTATGTCAAACAAATTAAAATTTTGCCCCTGTGCGCAGTACTGCCATTTCGGTAAAGTACTTCTCAACAACACAGGGGAAAATGAATGGAATATAAAAAACAAGGTATGGATACGCTTAATAAAAACAGCGAAGCCTTTTATAGAATTGTGCCTGCCACCTTGGTGCTGTATTGCCGAGAATGGATTGACCTTAATCGAGAGGCGGCTAACCAACTGGCGCAACATAAAAGCACCTCCATATATATAGAGTGGCTGCTGGCTATGGAGCCGGTGTTTGCCCGGCGCTGGGTGTTGAAGCATTCGCATCATGCTGATACCACCATCAAAGTTCGTGCCTTGGTTGCGCGATATGTGACGGCTCGGCAATTGGGCGCTGATTGGCGTAATTGAAGCAAATGCGAAATGATTTCGCATTTGCATCATGCGGCTAACTCCTTACGTAGCTTGGCAACCCGTTCTTTGCGTGATTCTTTGGTGTGATAGGAAGGCATATCTGGGAAGACTTGTTCGATTGGTTCACCGACGGCTTTTGCGATTGCCTTAGCAACTCGTAAAGACTGAGCTTTACGTCTAGCCACAGCGGATACATGTGGTGGGGATATATTACCCAATGCTTCTGCAACCAAGGAATAATTTAAGTTCTTAGTTTTTAGAATTTTTAAAATTTCTTGGCTTTGCATAATGTATAATCCATAAGGTATCTTTAAAACTAAAAAAAAGCGTATTTATTAACGTATGAAAATAAATATAATGGGTGAATTAACATATGTCAACTAAATCTAGTAAGGAATTACCATTTGAGTATTTTTTCGGCATGATAATGGAACGTGTAGCACTTATTTCAAAATCTAAAAACGATAGTGCTATTTGTAGAGCCCTGAGAACAGGCAGTTCTTCTATGACAACATGGCGAAAAAGAGAAAAAATACCGTATGACTTTCTTGTGCCATTTGCGGAAGAGTATCAGGTATCTCTGGATTGGCTGATTTGGGGTAGAGGAAAATCCCGCATTCATCCTGAGTTTGAACAACGCTTGGAAAGTTTAAATGATGCCACTGATATGGTGATTAGGACTATTGAAGAACGCACCGAACAACCTGATCTTATGCAGCTCGCACCACTGCGAGATATGGCCTATAGCCTTAACATGAATGATGACCAAATAAAGCAAATTCTGATACTTATGGAGTCTGCTCCTAAAATCTATGGTTATTCCAAGCCGCTTGATATAAAGTTATTAGAAATATCGATAGAGCTTGCTTATTACTATATTCAAGTATCAGAGGTTGAGTTGAATCATAATCAAACCGCGCAAGTGATTACCGGCATTTATGAACGGCACAAGAAGTTGATTGAAGCCAGCAACGGTTCCCCAAACGTTGTCGCGGATAAAGAACAAGAAAGCGCCGAAATTATTAACTTAATTGATCATATTCGGGAGAATGAAAATGGGGACGTCGCAGTATGACGTTATCCAAATGGAGTTGGAGCGGATTAAAAAAATAGCACACCAAGGAAAAGTGCAAAATGAATTTACAATATCTCGGACATCGGTTCGACATATGACTTTAATACTAGCGCTAATGATTATAGCTCTTATAATACTTAGGTTAGATATTGGAGTTTTGCACAACCAGAGCGTTCAACTCAATCAGCAAGGACGCTTTGAAAATACCAGCGATATTCGTATTAAAGGTTTTGATTTTTATGATCGAGTTCAACCTGTAGAATTACTGCAGATTGATTCGTTCTCTAAATGGCAGCCAATATAATAAAAGGAAACGTTATGAATAAAATAATTATTGGAGCTATGTTCCTAGCCACTACTTCTTGTGCGGTGACATATGTTCCACCAACAGCTAAAGCCTCCGTCAACACAAAAACGTTAAGCGCAAGTAAGAACAAAATATTAAGCGCGGCTAAGAAGGTTCTTATAAATGAAGGTTTCCAAATTACCGCATATGATGATTCTGCTGGCATTATTTCAACAGCGGCCATTGATCAGAAATTAACTCCAGCACAAGCAGACTGCGGAACCACAATGGGGATTGATTATTTAAAAGATAACAGAACATCAACTCGTGTTGCTTATGGCGTTATTGTAGATGGAAACAATCTCATAATTAAAACAACCATCACCGGAGAATATAAACCCGGTACAGTTTCTCAAGATATCACACTTACTTGTATCTCACGTGGTCAACTTGGCCGTGAATTATTAAATAAGATTGCTAATAATATATAACGTTTATTAAATACTGTTAAGATGTTGAAAAAATTATATAATCTACAAGCTGACCCTGCTTAAATTAAACATTAAAGCGTTTTAATGTATCAATAACGCATCGCTCCGTAACATGGAGCGCATGCGAATTCAATTATCTAAAAATTTCTACCTCGATGAGTTTACTCGTTCACAAACAGCAGTGCGTCATGGCATCGAAATTAATGTGGATGAAGACTCGATCGAGTTTGCTAACTTACGCCGGTTGGTTAATTATATTTTACAACCTGTGCGTGATGAACTAGGCGCAGTACATATTTCTTCAGGCCTTCGTCCTACAAAATTAAACTCCCTTATTCGTGGCTCAAAAAATAGTGACCATATTACTGGTAGCGCTGCTGATTTTACTGTTGCAAATTACAGCCCTTATGAAGTGGCCATTTGGATTCGAGATAATGTGCCTCGTTACAAGCAACTTATTCACGAGTTTGGGCGCTGGGTGCATGTATCGGTTCCACCAGCAATGTCGCAACCGCGTTGCCAAGATTTAACCGCGATAAAAATACCTCGCTTATATAGAAAACCTAAAACCGTTTACGTCCCACGCATTTTAACTATCGAGCAAGCAACTAGGAGAGCCACTTAATGGAAAAGCATATTCCTAAATTCACATTAAAAGATACACGCGGTAAAGAGTCCACCACATTAGCTTTTGTTGTGGTGTCATTTGTCGTTGTGGTAATTAAATTTTTACTAGCCGGGCTTACCCTCTTTGGTATGTCGGTACCTGAAATGTCGGGCACCGAGTTTGGCATTGCAATTACTGGCATTTTGTCTATTTGGCAATACCGTGAAGCCAAAGCTAAATCATTCGATGAGTAAAACAATGAAATTGATTAAATCATTGTGGAAATTTATCGCAGGGTTCATTGGTGCGCTAGTCGTACTGTGGTTTTCTACTCGCACAACTAAGCATATTAAAAAAGCCGCGCAACATCGTGAAGTTAATAACCAACTAAGGGCGCTTGAAACTCAATCAAGCTATCTCGAACAAGAAATATATGCACATTATAAAAAGGCTGTAGCTCACAATGAAGAAGCTTTAAACATTAAAAGCAAAGCTGAAATATTAATTAAACAAATTAAGAGTGAAAACAATGAAACGATTAATACACTTGTTGATCGCTGGAATAATACTGATTAGCTTTTCCGGTTTGATTCTTAGTGGCTGTGCATTAAAGCCGATTGAGGCACCTGTTACTAGTGTGTTTAGTGATTTAGCCAAAGGGCTAAAAAAACAAAAAGAAATTACATCACCATTAAAGTTATCGGCTTTACCTCAAGCTGAACAAGTGAATTTTAATGGTATTGATTATTTAGGGTTTAGCAAAGAAGGCGCATCAGCACTATTGGTGTTCCGTACATCTGCTCAAGCTAATACCGATATCGCATGGGAGCTAACTGCAGCCATTAAAGAAATGCAACTTGTTCAGGATAATATGTTGATGCTTGGCAAAGTAACGGAACAGCGCGCCAACTACTTAGCCTTTAAGTGGTCGGTAGCAGAAACAGAATTAAGCGAAGAAAAACGTAACCATCAGTTTGATAACGCGATGCACAGAATATTAATAATTATCCTGGCATTGGTTGGGCTTTAGTGAAAATGAAAGCAACACTTATAGAAAACACTGAAATATTTTCTGTACATTGTTGTGAATGCCGCGACCCAATACCCGAAGCACGGCTAAAAGCAAAGCCTGATGCCGCACGGTGTATAGATTGCCAATTGCAGTTTGAATTTGAACAAAAACAAAAATTAAATTTAAGAATAATTTGATGGGGATTATTTGTGGAGAGTATTAGTTTAGAAATGATAGCTGTAACGCTGACCATCGTTACACTATATGCAGCGGTGGTATTGCTTGCGGTGCGATGGATGTTGAATTCAACACAAAAGCATTCAGACGAAAAATTTAAAACGTTATTTAAAACTCTCCATGAAGCAAGCGAATCACGCATAAAGTCTGAGACTGAATTTACTAATGAACTTAAAAAACTTGAAGTGGATATATATAAGTTTCGTTCTGAATTACCGCAGCAATACGTTATGCGAGAAGATTTTATTCGTGTATATAACGTAACCGATCATAAATTGGACGCAACAAATTTAAAGCTAAGTTCAATAAGTGAAGCTATAGAACGAATCTCTGAAAACCAACGAGTAAAGGAAGTAAGCAATGTCGACTCATGAAGATTTAATGCAAGCGCAACGTCGTATGGTTCGATATCGAGTTTTAAAAATTCTTGATGCCGGGCGCCCTCTGCCAGTAGGCGAAGGTTTAATTAAAGATATTCTGGGCGATGCTGATTTAGAAGCAACCTCACAAGATATTAAGAAAGCTTTGCAATACCTATGTGACAAAAATTTTGTCGAAATTAAAAAAATGCCAGGGTATTGGGAAGCACGGTTATTGCCATTCGGCGTTGATTATCTAGAAAACCCAGATATAGAAGAAACCGGTATTGCACGGCCTGCGAGTTTCTAATGGCGAAGCGATCAAGCCTAATGCAATTGCCAGATGATTTGCGAGCTAAATTAAATAAGCAGCTTGTCGCCAGTGGCTTTAGCAATTATGACGCTTTAGCTGACTGGTTGGATGCAGAGTTAGAAGAACGTGATCTTGAATTTAAAATCAGCCGTTCGGCTATTCACCGGCACGGCCAAAAGTTTGAAGAAAAAATAGAACGTTTACGCATTGCAACCGAACAAGCTAAAGCAATAAGCGAAGGTTCTGAAGATGATGCTGGCGCGATGAACGATGCATTGATTCGACTTGTGCAAACTAAAACGTTCGATACGTTGATGGAGTTGGATGATGATGAAAGCGCACCCGTTAACTTACAAAAAATTGGCATCATGGTGGCACGCTTAACCAATGCATCCGTTCGACAAAAAGAATGGGCAATGGAAGCACGGCAAAAATTAACAGAAAGCAAACAAGCGGCTGCTGAAAAAGTTGAGCAACTGACACGTGATCACGGTTTATCTTCAGAAGTTGCTAATGAAATTCGTGGCAAGATACTCGGTATTAAGCTGGACTAATAATAAAAGTGGATAATCAAACAAAAAAAGAATACCTAGAGTTGGTTGCGGATAAGCAAACCGAGCGAGCCAAAGGTATGGCTGCGTTGGATATCCCTCATATTCTTTTACCTTATCAACAAGCCTGGCATGAAGATAAAGCCCAGGTACGGCTTTGCCAAAAGTCTCGACGTATTGGTTTTAGTTGGGGCGCAATGGCGTCTGAAGCTTCACTTGAAGCGGCTGAGAAAAACGGCATGAATCAATTTTACGTTGGCTATAATTTACCAATGGCGGCCGAATTTATTGGAGACTGTGCTTTTTTCTGTAAAGCCTTTTCAATTGCTGCAAGTGCAATTGATGTGGCTTACGAAAAAGTTATTATAGAAAATGAACGTCGAGATATTATTAAGTATTCGATTTATCTTGCCAGCGGTAAAAAAATAGAAGCGCTATCGTCTAACCCTCACAATTTTCGTGGACGACAAGGGCATGCGCGAATTGATGAGGCTGCTTTTCATAATGATTTAGGTGAGCTATTAAAAGCAGCGCTTGCCTTTTTAATTTGGGGCGGCCGTGTTGATGTTGTTTCAACACACAATGGTGAAGACAATGAGTTTAATCAATTAGTAAAATTAATTAAAGCCGGTAAATTGCCGTACTCATTGCATACCGTCACGTTTGATGAAGCGCTTGCACAAGGGTTTTATAAACGTATTGCTTTAGTGCAAGGAAAGAAATGGACACCCAAAGCTGAAGAAGAATTTAGAGAAAACATTATCAATCAATACGGTGATGGTGCCGATGAAGAATTATTTTGTATGCCACGCATGGGCAGTGGTACTTATATACCACGGACATTAATAGAGCGCTGTGCCGTTGAAGGTATTCCTGTTATTCGCTTTAGTCAAAAAGATGAATGGGCACTCAATGATAACCGTCTAAAAGAAACCGAGATTTGGATTAAAGATGTTTTAAAACCGGTGCTAGATAATTTACCTACCGATAAGCGTAGCGTGTTTGGTTCAGATTTTGGTCGCTCCGGTGACTTGTCTATTGATTGGATATTACAAGAAGAAGGTGCAGGCAACTGGTCAACCGGTTTTGTTTTAGAACTTAGAAATATTCCGTTTGATGTTCAGCAACTTATTATGTTTTACATATTAGATAACTTGCCATTGTTTCATCACGCCAAGTTTGATGCACGTGGTAATGGCCAAGCTCATGCTGAAGCGGCTTTACAAAAATATGGTCCAACCAGAGTTGAATGCGTAATGCTAACCGCAGCCTGGTATGCCGTTGCCTTTCCAAAATACAAAGCTGCTCTTGAAGATAAGTCTATTACTGTTCCGAAGAGTGAAGACATTATTGCTGATCACCGTCGAGTGATACTCGATAAAGGCCGGCCTAAAATGGATGATGGTCGAGACAAAGGTAGTGATGGAAAACAACGACATGGTGATAGTGCCGTGGCCGGTGTAATGGCATGGATGGCAACACAAGAAGAAGGTCAGCCACCTGCGGGGGAGTCAGTTGAGCATGAGCGCGATGCTTATAAGCCAATGGCTGCACGTGGTCGTCAGCGTATAAGCATGAGAAATTAATAAATTTTAGGGATGTGAATAATGGCAATTTTTACGGAAAAACAAAAAACACGAGTACGACAAGAAGTCGCAAGAACTAAACGAGTGACATGGGTAAAGGGCGATATCGATTTAGCCACTCAAGCTATCGAAGATTTTTTTGAGGCAAACCGACCTGCGCTTGTGGCTGCAATTAATACAGCCACTGCTCCATTTGTTTTCCCTAACCGTATTAAGAAAGCCATTCTAAAACAGTGGCTCAAAGAAAAGTTTGGAGTTGAATAATGCTTCCTTTAAGACACGATATTTTACCGGGCTTTAAACCTGACAATTCAGGTGATGTGTTTAAACAACCGTCTTCGGTTCTCCATACAAATAATATATTTGATGTTTACCAATTAATTTTCAATGACACCGATACTAAAATTGGTGGTAGCGGTAAATTTTACGTTCCTAATAATTATGTTGGTACGGCTAAGCTTATTATTGTATGGCATTCATCCGTAATAACGGGAAACTTTGTTGCTAACTTTGAGTATCGCGCTATAGGAGGGAACGACCTAGAAACGTTTGATCCAGCAACAGTACAAGAAGCCGTTGCTGTAACGGATGTGGCTGGTGGAACAACGCTTTATCGAATGGAAACTAGTATCGCATTAACTTCTGCGAATTTTGAAAAACTTAATTCGGTTCATTATAATTTTTATCGTAATGGGATAACAGAAGGTGCTGGCGGCATTGCTGCACCCGTTATCGTTGACGAATTATATTTTGAATATGACGATGTATAATGTCACTACTCTTTAATGCAATTACTGAGCAAGTTGATTTTGGTGACTTAAGTATATCCCAGAATCAATTTACGGCATTGGTGTGGGTAAATCCTAGTAATGTAGACGCAACCTTTAGGCAGATATGTGGAGAAGACAGAGCTGGTACAGAAACGTTACGCATGATGACATCCACCAGTACAGCGGCTGGCCAGCTACGTTTTCAAGCGAAGTTTGACTTGAAGACAATTTCAAACTCTGGAGTAATGGTCGCAAATGTTTGGCAATATCTTGCCTTTAGGTTCGATAATTCAGACGCAACACAGAAATGCAGAATCTACCGCGGTACCCTTACCTCAGCAGCGGTAGAAGTAGGTTATTCGACAGTTGATGAAACGGGTTCGCCGCCACTAGGGGCATCAAATCCATTCATAGTAGGAAGAGGTTCAGCAGGCTCTTTTCCTTTTGATGGCAAAGCAGGAAACATCGTTGTTTATAACAACAAAGCCCTAACATTAAACGAAATTATCGCTCATCAATTCAGTATGATGCCTAAAACAACAGGCGCTGTCCTATATTCGGAATTAGGTTGGTCGGGTGTAACAAACCAAGTCGATTGGTCAGGTAATAAAAACAATGGCACGATAACAGGCGCAACAGTAGATGACCATGTACCTCTAGTTTATGAAGATGAAGCACCCCTTAGCCCTTATATAGTAGCAAGCGTAATTCCACTGGCAGCCGCCAGTATTTCATCCGACACCGAAGCGGTTGCTGGCGCAGTAACACAAACCCATGAACTCACCGGTGTTGATGCCAGCTCCGATACCGAAGCGGTTGCTGGTGCAGTAACACAAACCCATGAACTCACCGGTCTTGATGCCAGTTCCGATACCGAAGCGGTTGCTGGTGCAGTAACACAAACCCATGAACTCACCGGTGGTGATGCCAGCTCCGATACCGAAGCGGTTGCTGGTGCAGTAACACAAACCCATGAACTCACCGGTGGTGATGCAAGTTCCGACACCGAAGCGGTTGCTGGTGCAGTAACACAAACCCATGAACTCACCGGTGTTGATGCCAGTTCTGATACTGAAGTAATTGCAATTGCTTTAATTAATGGCTCACTCGGGCCAGTTAAAAATACAGTTTTAAAATCTGCAACGGTTTTGCGCACTCTGAAAAGTGCAGCAGCCTCGCGCAATATTATAAGTGCAACACCAATACGAACATTAAAAGCAGCTTAGGAGTAAGACAATGAAAAGTTTTCATAATGATATTTTTGATGATGGTTTAAACGCCGCAAAAACGAACGCCAACAAAATGGTGCTGTGTAAGCAGCCACCTACAACATTTAATGAGGCTAATAATTTAGATACCGATGGGATACCCGGATTTAAGGTCGCTGAAATTGCAATGGTGGCCGGTGACTATACCGTACAAGATAGAGCCGGTGGTGGCCGTGAATGTGTTATAGCAGCCAAGGCCGCTGGTAATGCATTGGATAATTCATTAGTAAGTGACGATTTACATTTTGCCCTTATCGATACGGTTAATAGTAAGTTGTTGGTGGTGAATGATGAAACAACCGATCAGGTGATCACACTCGGTAATCCAGTGAACATTCCTAGCTGGTCATTTAACGGTAAAGATCCAGTTTAGGATTAAAGAAAATGCTAAATGAAAACTCATACATTGGCCGCGACAATTCTACCGACTTGCTATTGGAAGCCGATAACGTTGCGATTGATGCCACCGTGCTAACACGTGCCGTCGTGAATCTTAAAAGTGACACTGGCTCGTTGGATGTAGACAGTGACGTCGAAGCCACACTATTTGATTTCACGACCGGTGGTGGTGTGGTGAAAATTAAACTTGGTTTAGCAATCGGTGTGGCTGTGGATGAATACCAGGCCAAGTTAACCATTTACGATGCCAGCAACACACAGGGTATTGTGTGGGGTGATCCCTTTAATTTAAGTATGCAGGCGGCTCCATAATGATTTTTTTAAATATCAAACCAGCGCCCCTGTCAGCGATTTTAAGCCAGTACCTGCCCCAATGGTACGAATTTTCAGGGTTATCGGGTTTATAAACATTTTATAAACCGCGACACCGAGCAAATATGATTAAGGAAACGATAAATGTCGGCCATAAATGAAGATTTACAGAAACGCATCGCAAAATCGCAGGGTGGCCTGAGTGAAACGATTTTTACCGAAGCCATCCAAACAGCTGCCGCATTTGATGAAAATGTGAGTGAGTTTAAAGAGGCTTATGGCACCACTATTGATGCGGATGATAATGAATGGAAAAAATTAACCGGTAACAGCCACCGCGATTTAAGCCCAATGACTCAACAGCGAATGCAATCGCTGTCGCTTTACCTTTGGGAATCGAACTTGCTGGCCAACCGAATTATTGAATTACCACTGGCCTATTTATTAGCTGAAGGCGTTAAAGTGGTTGCCGCTGATCCTGTGATTCAGGAATACATCGATCGCTTCTGGGATGATCCAATTAACAACATGAGCTTAAAGCTGATTAAAAAAGCACGTGAGTTGTCCTTGTTTGGTGATCAATGCTGGCCATCGTTTGTTAACCCAATAAACGGCCATGTGCGTCTTGGCTATCTTGACCCATCCTCTATTGAAACGGTAGTGACCGATCCGGATAACATCGAGCAGCCCATTGGCGTGGTGACGGTGAAAAATAAAAAAGGTATTGCCAAACGCTATAAGGTTATTGTAAACGGTGCCGAAAGTGATTTATTTAGTAAGCGAACACAGGCTATTCGAGAAACCTTTGATAGCGGCGAATGTTTTTATTACAACATTAATAGTTTATCTAATTCGACGCGTGGCCGTAGTGATTTATTATCACAAATTGATTGGCTGGACGGCTACGATCAATTCTTATTTGGTGAAATGGATCGTAATCAGTTTTTACGTGCTTTTATCTATGACGTTACTTTAAAAAATGCTACTCCAGAAGAAGTAGCAGCACGCGCACGAGAAATTACAACGCCATCACCCGGATCTACGCGGGTACACAATGATTCTGAAGTATGGTCAACTGAATCACCAACCCTGAATGCCGCTGACACATCTGAATCTGCCCGAACTCTTCGTAACCATATGTTGGGTGGCGCGACTATTCCTGAACACTGGTTTGGTGGTGGTGGTGATGTAAATCGTGCTACAGCATCTGAAATGGGTGACCCGACTTTTAAAATAATGACCATGCGCCAAACTCACCTCGGCTATATATTGAGTGAAGTAATACGCTATGCCATTCGGCAACGTGAAATAAAAATAATGAATCGTGAGCCTGATTTATTTGATGAAGTATATAAGTTTGAGATTCAATGGCCGGAAATGGTGGCTAATGATATTAGTAAATACGCAACCGCATTAAGCCAGGTAACTATGGCCGTGGCTCAGATATTAACAATGGGTGTAATGACCAAAGAACGTGCTGTACAAATTCTTGAAAAAATAACAGCCCGATTAGGTGTTGAATTTGATGTTCAAGTAGAGCTCACTGACGCGTTATCCGAACTTGCTACAAAACAAGAAGATGATGCGTTCAAAGATTTACCAGACGATGACGTTACTGAATGAGTCAAATAATAAAATCGCACTCTCTGAGCATGCGATAAAACGCATTAAGCAGCGGCTTGGTATTAAACGCAGAGCTGCAAAAAAAACGGCACAACGTGCCTTTGACCGTGGCATTACATTACACAATGCCAAGGGCGAATTAAAATGGTACCTAAAAAAAATATATTTGAATTATGGCAAGGCCGATAATATTCGGGTTTATGGTATGCATGTTTTTTTATTTGCTGAGGCTACTTTAATTACTGTTTATCATTTACCTCGTAACTTATATATGAAAGCGTTAAAAACTTAAAAATATGAATAACAACGAACGTAATAAGAAATTTAAAAAAGAACGGACACAACGTCTGCGTGCTCGCACACGTATTCAGCGTGATACATATAATGAAATACAAAGTATTTTAAAACAGGCCGAAGACCAGGTATTGCTTGCCCTGCGAAATGTGCCTACTGAATGGCAAGCTTATATGTTGCCGCAGTTACAACAATCAATTAAACAAGCCATGCAAAATGTGAGTGCTGAAGCGGCTGTTAAAATTAGTGCTGGTGCAAACGAAGCCTGGCAAGCCGGTATCGATTTAATCGATAAACCTATCGAAGCCGGTGGTGTACGCATTGCCGCAATATTGCCCGGCATTGAAACTCAGCAACTGCTCGCCATGCGAACCTTTATGACCGACCGCATAAAAGATGTGGGCATGGCATTGGCGAATAAATTAAATGTTGAATTAGGCTTGGTGGCCATCGGTGCAAAAAATCAATCTGACGCTCTTACTACGATAGCTAATTTATTAGAAACTGGTGGACGTAAACGTGCGCTTGGTATTGTTCGTACTGAAGTTGGCCGAGTGTATTCTACTGCCGCCCAGGCACGAATGGCACAGGCTAAAGAAATATTGCCTGGACTAAAAAAACAATGGCGTCGTTCCGGTAAACGCCAAAGCCGAATACATCATGACGCTATCGATGGTGTTATAAAAAATGTAGATGAAAAATATGTGCTGCACAGCAAACGTGGGCCAGTATCATTATTGTACCCACGTGATCCGGCTGCACCCATTGCCGAGGTTATTCATTGTGGCTGTGAATCGCTTCCCTACATGGAAACATGGGATGTCATTAATCCAGGGCGTGTTGCTTAATAAATGTCTGTTTACGTTGATAAAGCGAATATCCCTTACCGCAGAATGATAATGTGCCACATGCTTGTTGATACTATTAATGAACTCCATGAAATGGCAAGCAAAATAGGAATACAAAAACGTTGGTTTCAACATCATGGCTCCACACCACATTATGATATTAGCTTAAGCAAGAAAAAAATAGCTCTGGAAAATGGTGCTATTGAAACTGATAGACGGCAATTGGTAAAACTTATTCGTTAGTTACGTTTTAATAATAAAATAACTTGACCATTCATATATAAAAATGGTTATCCTATACTGTATTTTTATTTTCACCTCCCTCGAATAAACATTAAAGCGTTTTAATGTAACTCGAACATCCTCTTCGGTATGTTAAGTCCTCAATGTGAAATTTATTACTTTCAAAAGAGGAACTACTTATGGCCAATGCTCCAGATAATAAAGAAAAACCTGCCGCTAAAGAAAAACCTGCAATGACGAATGCTGATGCCGCCAAGTTAGTTAAGCGATCAGTTCAAAAAATAGTCGACGGTAAACCGGTGTTTGATAAAAACAACGCTCCTGTTTTAGTTGATAAAGCGGTGAAAGAAGACGAAGTACATGCCTTTGCTGAATATGACAACAAGGTTGTTGTTCTGTTAACGGATGGCACAAAGTTAGTTCACGAAAAATAATACTTAAAGAAACTCTTTGCATAAGTGCAAAGAGTTTTTATTTTTTTGTTAATTATAAACGGGATTACTTTTCATGAAACATCAAAAATTCAAACGCCCCAACAATGACGGCATCATTGGTGATACCGCTTTAAGAGAAGCCGCCGCTACAGAATTTAAAACTATCATCAATATGGTGCGAGCAGCTCTTGCACAAAAACTATTTCCTGCTCAGCGCGATAGCTGGGTTGACTTGCAAGCACTCTATCCAGACAACGTTGTTGTTAGTGGAGAAGAAGGTCGCTTGTATTCTTATCCTTACACTATTAATGAAAGCAACGTTGTTGTACTAGGTGAAGCCACCGAAGTTATTCGTGACTATACGCCGGTTGTTGCAAAAATGACCGAAGCCTTAAGTGGCACGGTTACATCAAATAACAATGGTTGCTTTATAGAGGCTAAAGACAAACAAGGTCTGAAGTACCGCATTAAAGTAATTGATTCTGGTTTATCTGGTAATAACAACTACTACTCTGATCCCGTTCTACTTGCCGCGGTGCCGTTGATTGAAGGCGTGCGTGTATTTGTTAAATCTGATGAAGAGCATCTTAATGCTAAAGGTAAGGATTTTAATAACCTTATTGGTCAGCTTTCAAAGGTTGAATTTGTTGAAGGCAAAACAACCGATTCAGGTGCGGTATATGCAGACCTTGAATTACTTGCATCGGCTGGCGGTGTTACTGAAAAAATGCTTGAAGCGTATCAACGTGGTATGGCGAATCTATTTGGTTTTTCTATTGATGCAACTGGAAAAGCAAAACGTGGTGCAGGTAACCGTCGTATTGCTGAAACCATTACCAAGGTGGACAGTGTCGATCTTATTATCGAGTCTGGTGCCGGTGGTGAGATTATAAATTTACTTGAAGCAAAACAAACCCCGGAGGGTTCTACTGATATGAAACTGCGAGACCGCATGATTGCAGCCGTTAAATCGGCTAACAAGGGTGTTTTACCTAACGGGTTAAACACAGAAGATGATGAAGCACTTGATGCCGCTTATCGTGAAGCAGTAGCACCGAATGATGCTACAACATCGACGCCTGCACCTGGTGTCGTTACTCAAAAAGAATTGGATGAAACCATTCGTATGATTGAAGCACGCTCTGATATGCGTGTAGCAGTTGCTGAATGTGGTTTACCACAACAAGCTAAAGAAAAATTGCGTTCTGAATTTTCTGCAATGGATAGCTTTACTGAAGCACAAGTTTCAGATCGCATTAAAGTAGAAGCCGATTATCTGGCTAACTTTACTGAAGCCGGTAATATCTCTGGTATGGACACTGGCCGTATTGAAATGGGTGAAGGTCGTCCTGAAAAAATATCGGCTATGCTTGATTCATTTTTCAATAAAACAGATCGAACTGTTCGCTCATTCAAAGAATGCTATGTAGAAATTACGGGTGACAAACGTGTTACCGGTCATTTGAAAGATTGCGAACCTACTCGTTTACGAGAAAGCCTAGCTGGTTCTAATAATGGATTTTTAGAAGCTATTAATACTACTGGCTTTTCAAATGTTCTTGGTGATGCGATTACACGTCGTATGCTGAAAGAATATGAAAAACCTAGTGTTTATGATGTATGGAAAGAGTTAGTCGATGTTGTACCAGTAAATGATTTCCGTACTCAAGAACGTACACGTTTTGGTGGTTACGGTGATTTACCTATCGTTCTACAAGATGGTGAGTACATACCACTAAGTACTCCAACTGATGAAAAAGCAACATATGCGGTTGCTAAACGTGGAGGCACAGAAACTATAAGTGTTGAAGCTATTAAAAATGACGATGTTGGTTTCATAATGCGTATTCCCAAAAAATTAAATACAGCAGCGAAGCGTACATTAGGTAAGTTTGTTTTAGACTTCTTTGTAAATAATGCTGCTATTTATGATGCAACAGCATGGTTCGCGGCAGGCCATAACAACTTAGGCGCGGCTGCGTTGTCAGCAACGTCAATTGCTGCTGGACGATTAGCAATGTTAAAGCAACCTGAAAAAGACAGTGGCGAACGTTTAGGTATTGGCCCACGCAACTTGCTAGTTGCAGCTGATCTTGAAGAAGCCGCGGTTGATTTATTCCGCCGCAACACGGAAAACGATAAAACATTCAATCAATCTCTAGCTTTAAATGTTATGCCAATTTGGTATTGGACTGATGCCAATGATTGGTGCCTGACAGCCGACAAAGATGAAGCGCCTTGTTTAGAGCTTGGCTTCCTTGACGGTGAGGAAGAGCCATCGTTGTTTGTTCAAGACAGTCCAAATCAAGGTTCGTTATTTAGTAATGACCAAATCAAATACAAGATTCGTCATGTATATGGTGGCAATGTTACTGATTTCCGATCTGCATATAAATCTATCGCAATTTAATTGCAAACCTGGCGGTAAGCGAAAGACCCCTGATGTGGAAGGCTGTTCCGAACACATCAATAAAAGAGGTCGACAAGTATCTAGGGTGAGTCAGCTAGCCCTTTATACATTTAACGGAGAAATCAAAATGAAAATACGTTATTTAAAAATCACATCGTTATTATTTGTAGTAGCGATTCTCAGCGCATGCTTTATGCCAACTCTACCTGTGTATTCAAACGAGGCAAAACCAATGGCATTAATCGATCATCAATCTTTAGTTGAATCTATGGTACGGGACGATGCCGCAAAATTAACTAACAACGATTTTGTAAAAGCAGTCAACCGTTCAATCGCTCGGTACTCAAAAGATCGCCCTCGTGCCATTGTAGAAGATGTTGCTGCACCGGGTGGTAACTATCTTAATTTGCCGGCTTCTTGGGAATTTGGCTTTAGCCGTATTGAAAGCATTGAATACCCTATTGGTAATGTGCCACCTACGCTATTAGATATCGCGAGCTATGGCATGTACAACGCACCTGGCGGCAAACAGATTATGGTGAGATCAATCATTGCAGCAGCCGAATCGGTACGCATTAGTTTTTCTATTAAACATACCGTTGATGAAGTAACCGACACATCACCCGAACATGAGCGTGAAGCGATTGCAGCATGGGCTGCCGCCGTTTGCTGTGAGCAGCTTGCAAGTTATTATGCCGGTGATAGCGACTCCACTATTCAATCGGACAGTGTTGATCACAATAGTAAGTCACGAGAATTTTCAAATCGCGCTAAAGTATTTCGCAAACGCTACTTTGATGAACTTGGCATTGACCCAAAACGTAACATTGCAGCCGGTGCAGTAGTGAACATGAATTTACCCAATAGCCGTGGTAATGACCGTTTAACACACCCGAATAAACGTCGTTAAAAAATGGCGGAAGTTGCAAGTATATCCTTAGATACATCGCTTGCGAGAGAGTATGCACAGTATTTACAAATCGCTCCAAAAATAGCGGAAGAAGAAATAACCATAGGATTGCAGGAATCACTGCTGCTATTGGAGCGAGAAGTTAAAGAAGGTACACCAGTTGGTGTGGGTGGTGGCAGTGGTTTACGTGGCAGCATTGCTCATGAATTACGTGGTACTAAATCTCCTGATTTAAATGGTCGAGTGTTTAGTCCATTAGCCCATGCTCAACCAGTAGAGCTTGGCACTAAACCACACTTTCCACCGATTCGACCATTGCAAGATTGGGTGGAAGCAAAATTGGGAGTACCTGCATCCGAGTCTAAGTCCGTTGCATTTTTGATTGCACGTAAAATTTCTAAGAAAGGTACCAAGGGCGTACACATGTTTGAAAATGCGTTTACTGAGAATACACAGCAAATTGTCACCCGATTAGATGCAGCAATTAATAAAATGTTGCAACGTTTAAAGGCCGGTGAATAATGGCAGATTTAGCAATCATTACAACGGCAATAAAAACCAAACTTGAAACAGTGCCTGATGTTGGTGTCGTTCATGATTATGAGCGGTATGCAAAACGTGAAAGTGAATTTAGAAAATTATTTAAAAGTGGTGAAGAAATTTTAGGTGGTTTTTTTTATCGAGAAACGACACAAGAATTAGATGGCGATACTGGCGAAGTACGCGTTATCCATAACTGGAAATTTTTGTGGTTTAAAGGCCTTGAAGATAAAAAAGCAACCGCTAAAACTTTTCAAATATTAATTGAATCTATATGCACTGCCTTTCGAATTGACCCAACACTTGGTGGTGTAATTGAAGACAATAAAAACATGGCACAAACCTTCGGCCCAGTTGGGCTTCAGGTAGATGCGATTGAAACGGTCTCCTTTGTTGATGTGCTGTGCCATCGAGCACGCTTAAGTTTGCTAACCGAAACAACTGAATCCAAAACGTGAGGATGAATTAAATGAAAACGCGTAATAAATTATTTTTGCACAAAGTAGAAACAACTAAAGGTATCGATGCTGTACCGGATATCGCCAATGATCTCATTATATTAAATGGCGATACTAATATCAGTATACCTACTGAGCAAGATGAAGGTGCAGATGAACTAAAAGGTTCAATGGGCCCGGGTGATTCAGTTACGACTAAACAAAGTATGTCCGTTGCAGCATCCACTCGTGTTCGCGGACTAGGTCAAGGCGCTACAGCATTATTAGTACCACACATGCATGCGGCTTTAATGGCATCCGGTCATAATGTTACGTCGGCTGGTGATGGCACTACCGTAGCGCGTTCGTCAACATATGTTCCAACCAGTGTGGTAGCAGACTTTAAAGCTGCTACCGGATATTTTTATGAAGATGGTTCGTTGTATAAATTACTCGGCGCTCAAAACGACTTAACATTTGAAGCCAGTATGGATGCATTGAAAGCGACCTATAATGTACAAGCCGGTTATGACGTTCCCACAGTAGTCGCTTTGCCTTCAATCACTCGACCAACCGAAGAAGTTTTCCGTATGACTTCGGCCTTGTGTTCTGTTAGTGAAGGTGGCTCGGTCGTTAATATTGGAGCCTTTACTTTTGACCCAGGTGTTGAAGTTCAAGAGTCCAACGAAACCGGTGCGCACTTTTTTGATATTGCTAATCGTAACCCTGTAATCACAATAGACCCACGTGCAGTAGCGAATGTGGCCGATTGGAACGCTTTAACAAATTGTACTTCGATGGCTATTGTTGTGACCTTTACTAACGGTATTGGTGAAACGCTTGTTTTAACCGCACCAAGAGCTGTGCCTAAAAGTAATGAAGCTGGCGATCGTGCTGGCAACATCACGCGCAACAAATCATTTGGCCTTAAAGAATCACTTGCCGGTTCGGACGATCAATACAGTCTCGTTTGGAACAGTGTTCTTTAAGACAATTTTACGTTAAGAATTTTTAAATACAACAAAGGAACTTTGAAATATGAAAATGCGCCGCCCTGGTATTACCGAGCCCTACATTCTCAAAGCTGATAGAGAATCCGATAACCCGACTATTTTTAATATTCGCCAACTTTCATGGGAAGAAATGAATGAGGTGAATTCGGATCCGCCTATGACTATTGAAGATGCGGTTAAAGTTAAAACTATTATGGGGCGAGCAAAAGAAGAATCGCGCGAACTCAATGATGAGGAAGTTAAAATTATCAATGATATTAACTTATCAGACCATGAAATGCTTCATAAAGCCAATATACAACAAGCAAAAATTGTTGAGTTTAGTTTGGAAAGTATCGAAGGCGCGTTGGATGAAAATAATGAAGTAATGGAGTTGACTACAAAGGACTTTATTACGTACGCACGGATTGATGATATTCGTGAAATTGGTTTGGCCATTATGGCGTTAAGTCAGCCTGGAGCTGAAAGCGCAAAAAAATAAGACGCGCTGCACGTGCGTGGGCGTGTGGCGATAATTGCGACCTTTGCCCAAATAAACCGTTTTATCCCACGCAATGCATTGATGATGAGCCTGACTTATGGCGACCTGATGAAGTTGAAGAAGGCTTTGAATGTTCAATTTATTTAATTCCTCAATTTGATGAATATTTTACGGCTTTTTCTATGTGGGATAAAGGCATGTTGCCCTTTGCAGATTTAGGTTGGTCGGAACATCCATACCACGTCATTAATGCGATTGAAATTATTGGTAGCCAAATTGCACAACTTCAACGTGCTGCCATGCGTAAAGATTCAAACAATAACGAAGGCTAATAGTAGTGGCAGTAGGTTTTAATAAAGGTGGTGAAATGCAAATTGTCCTTCGAGTGAAGGATGATGGCACTGCCGTTATTGAAGACTTTGGTGAAACATCTGAAGATGCATTTAATAAAACCGGTAAGAGTGCAACCAAAGCTGGACAAGATTGGAAACAGTTTGGTAAGGATGCTAAAAAGTATTCACTGATTGCCGTCGCAGCGGCTACCGCAATACTCGCCGCAACCGTTCAAGTGGGTGCAGGGTTTGAGCAAAGCATTGCGAATGTAGGTAGTGTTGCAAATGCATCCGAACAACAATTAAAAACATTAAGTCGCGCAGCAAGAGACCAGGCAAAGATTAGTGTATTCACGGCTAGCCAAGTAGCCGATGCGCAGTATTTTTTAGCCAGTGCAGGTCTTGAAGTAAATCAAGTTATAGATGCACAAACAGGTGTAATGAATCTGGCTGCGGCTACGCAATCAGACCTCGCTCAAACATCTGAAATTGTAACAGCTTCTCTCGCGCAATTTGGTTTAGCCGCTGAGTCTTCAGTACGTGTAGCCAATGTTTATTCGGCGGCTATTAGTGGCAGTCAAGCCACCATGCAAAAGCTTGGTGATGCAATGCGTTATGTTGGTCCAGTAGCGAATGCATTAGATCAAGATATCGAATCCACTACTGCGGCCATTGCTTTATTATTTAATGCAGGTTTTAAAGGTGAGCAAGCCGGCACTATTTTACGTGCCTCACTTATTGCATTACAAAAACCAAGTAAAGAAGCTGCCGATGTTATTGAGAATGTCGGTTTGAAAATAAATAACAGTAATGGCACCTTTGTCGGGTTTGAGTCCATTATTGATCAGCTTGCAAAAAAACAACTCACACTTAATGAAGCTGCCACAATATTTGGTGCTGAAGCGGCTCCTGGTATGTTGGCCTTGGTTAAGCAAGGTTCAAATGCTTATCGTAAAATGCGTGATGAAATCACGGGCACTAACCGTGCACAAGAAATGGCAAATCGTCAGACGGATACATTGACCGGTGATTGGAAATTTTTAACATCCGCATTAGAAGAAAGCTCATTAATTTTATTTGATGAAATTCAGCCTGCACTACGTGCTGTGACTCAAGCCATCACTGGCATGGTGTCGGCGATGAATGATGCAGACTCGCAAACATCTACCTTTGGAAAAACACTAAAACATATAGGACTTATCGCAAATGGCGTTAAAACAATATTTGATGTTTTAGGTACTACGTTGGGTGCAGTGGCTGCTTCGGTTGTACTAGCTGTACAAGGTGAATTTACTGCGGCACGTAATGTACTTTCAACTTTGAAAAAAGATATTGAAGATACGGTACAGGCAAGTGCGGCATTGGCTGATAAAATTTGGTCTGTTAATCGAGGTTCGGCACCTGACCCCGATGGCGGTGGCAGTGGCGGTAGTTATGGTTTAACAATTAGAGGCAATGCTGGTGGCAGTGATGATGGAAGTACTTCAAATGGACGTGGTGGCCAACAAGCTGAAGAAACGGTAAAACTGCGAGAAGAGTTAGCGACCCAAGTAGAATTGTTATCTGAATCATGGATGACCGATCGGGAATTTCTTGAAGCTAAATATGCCGACGAACAAATTTTATTACAGGCTGCGTGGGAGCAAAAAGCAGTTACCGATAATGAATTTTATGCATACTCGTTACAGTCAAAATCTGAATATGAAAAAGCATCTGTTGAATTAACACGCCAGAGTCAAAGCAGCCAATATAAATTATGGGAGTCTGGCTGGAAAGGTAAAATGAAAGTTACCAGTGATGTCTTAGGCATGATTGGCAACCTTCAATATTCAAATAGTAAAAAACAATTTGATATAGCAAAAAAAGCAAATATTGCAAAAACAGTTATCGATACATATTCTGCCGCTGTTGGCTCATACAATGCACTTGCATCCATTCCGTTCATTGGGCCAGTACTGGGTGCGGCAGCAGCAGCAGCTGCTGTTCTTTATGGTAAAGCACAAGTGGATCGTATTAAAGGGCAACAGTTTGGTGGTGGAGCTGTAGCAACAGCCACTTTTGCTGCAAGCCCGACAACCGGGTTACCGAGTGGCGGTGGCTCGTCTTCACAAGCTTCATCATCACCATCACCTTTTGCAAGTTCTAAATCTTCAGAAGAAACGCAACAAGCTAGTCGACGGCCTAAACAAACAGTTGTTATTAAAGCTGAAGGTTCAATCGATCCGGTTTGGATGCAGGATACATTTATACCGATATATGAAAAGTTAAAACGTGGTGGTGCAGTTGATGTTGAAATGGTGGTGGCAACATGACCGGCTTCCCTAAAATTTTGTTTGATTCACGTTTGGCAGACGTTACTTTAGTAGCAAGCTCTGTTGCTGCTGGATTTGATGTACAAAATCTTATCGACTTTCGTCCTTATACCTGGTTTAAACCCAATGTGATGCCTGCAACCATTACCGCTAATCTAACCGCTTCAGGTAATGCAGATTATTGTTTTGTGTATGGCCATGATATGGGAACACAAAACACTACATTCGAAGTGCGTGGTTCTACTGATAATTTTGGTGCGGTTGATGATCTTGTTGCAACCATTTCTCCTGCGGATGACAAACCCTTTTTGTTAACGTTTGCAGAGTTAGGCTACAACGACTGGCGTATTAATTTAACCGGTGCGACTGCACCATCGATTGCCATTATTTCTTTAGGTTTTGCACTCACTTTTCCGCGTCGACTTCTTAATGGTTTTGATCCACTGGGTCGAAAGATTTACGGCCAAACCAATACATCTGCTAAAGGATATCCGCTAGGTAAAGTATTCGAGTTTGAAGAATGGAATGAAACACTTAATTTTACAAACTTAACGTGGGATTGGATCCGTACTACTTTTGTACCTGCATGGAAAGCGCATTTACGAGGTTCCCCTTTTGGCTTTGCATGGGATTCGGTTGACCATATAACCGAACTTTATTTAGTTGAATCAAAAGATAAATTTTCTACGCCACATACCCAGGGTTCATATGCAGCTTTGACTATGGATGTTTCTGGGGTAGTACCATGACAGTACGTGATGACGCACGCCAAGCTCACGAGCGTTTTTTTCAGCTTGTCTTAGAGATGGATATCGACCGATGCCAGAACGTGTATGGTGTATTACCCTGCACGGCAGTAGGTGCAGTAGGAAGTGAATGTTATAATTGCTATGAGTCATGTCAAGATAAAGCAAATTATGTGAAAGGCATTTATACTCGCTCTTTAACTACGCGTGGTGGAACAATTCCGCCGGGTGAATTAATTAGACCTTACATTAAAAGTTTTGGTGGAGCCGCAACGGTTGCCGATATTGAAAAAGGTCTAGCACGTCGCGCATTTTTTAAAGTTGTTTGCGCCGATGAAGTGTGTAGTGACGTTGATGAAGACCCTTATTATAAAACACGAGCAACACCGGCTGGCGGCACATGGTGGAAACGCTTTTTAGTGCGTAACCCAAATTATACGCGACGCTTTGCGCGTGTTCGAAAAATTTATAAGGTTGATCCGTGGGATTGGAATACTGCCCAGGATGAACTTTTTATTATTGAAGAAATTAATGGGCCGAATGCCAGTGGTGAAGTTACCATAACATTACAAGACCCAATTAAACGTGCTGAGAATATTAAAGTACCTATATTTACTGCAGGTAAGTTAATTAACCAGTTAAATAATTATGAAGACCAGGGCGCAGCACAAGGTGGCACAGCGAATACAATTATTTTGCGTACTGAAGCTTCTGCTGTTGATGATACTTATATCGGTATGGCCATTCCTATCACCGAACAAACCGGAGCCGGACAAGAAAGAATTTGCACTGCCTATAATGGCGCAACACGCGAAGCAACTGTTTCACCTAATTGGTTAGTTCCACCTGATAGCTCAAGTATTTATAATGTTCAAGAATTAAAAATAACATTAACCGCCGGTACTAGTGCCGAGTATGCAGTATATGGTGTGCCTGGTTATTTACGCATTGGTGATGAGACGATTAAGTTCACGGACATTACTAATGATGTTATAAGTTGGCCGGATACGTCTTATCGCACTCAATTTAATACGCCAATTAAAACACATAAAGTGGGTGCTCGCGCACAAGTTGTAAAATATTTTGATGACCAGGCTTATACCGATGTTGTTAAGTGGCTCTATAATGCCGCTGGCATTTCGGATACGTATATCGACACAGCAGGATTTGCTACTGAAGATAAAGTATGGCTTGGTTATCATTACCGAATTACTGTACCGCTCGTTACTCCAGAACAAGTTGACAACTTAATTAAAGATTTAGTTAAGTTTGGCCCAGGTATGACATGGTGGTCTCCAATTGCCCAACAAGTTAAATTTAAATATATTGGGCCAAACCCACCCGGTGGGCTTTCTACTGTTTGGTCGGATGAAGCAACGTTTAATGGCCAACAAAAAGTAATTACATTAAATGATTTACGCCTTACCCAGGCATCGGTTGCATTCGATTTAGACACGGCTACTTCTAACTTAAAAGAAGCTAAAAATTATTTAGATGGTGATACCTATATTGATTCTAATGCCGAAGGCCCGAATGAACATAATGAGTCTCGCCAAGAAGTGAATTATTGCCGTTGGTTTAACAGTAACAATGCGCGTGCTGTGCAGGCTTACGTAAATCGTAAAGTAACAAACAGACGCAATGCACCCAAACAACTTATTGCCGATATCGATCCTAAAGATTTTGATTTTGATGTAGGTGATTCACGTGATGTAGAAAGTGACAAAGTTATTGGTCTCGACGGCCAACGACTTCGTACTCAATTTTTAATTATTAAAGTAGATGATAAAGGCAAGCATATTGCAATAGAAGCTCGAAATATTCCATTCGCAAGTCGGGTGGCATTTTGGGCACCGAATGCTACGCCAGATTATCCAGCCAATGATGGTTATGCCTGCTGGAGTTTGATCACAGGTCTAATGCCCAATGGCGAAAGCGGTTTTTTATGGTATTAAGGTGAATTATGACAGATACAAATAATCAACAACTAGATGCGGAAATACCAGATAGTGCATTTACAAATTGTCCATTAGGTGAAACGTTTCCACTCGTTAAAGTGAATACACATTGCATTGAATGTGCGTATTTTGTTGGTCTCGGTAAAAGAGAATCACCGCGCCTTATGTCATTTTTTAAACAATATAAAATAGGTTGCAATCATCCAGTGTACAGAGAAATTCAAGAGGTGAAAATGTAATGGTTGATATTACTAAAATATGGACGCCTGGCGATCCTACACGTCAAGATCCGGGTGTACCGATAACATCAGCCTGGGGAAATGATGTCTTTGATAATTTAGAGTTTTTATCAGAATGGATGGGCGCTGGTTTTCTTGCCGGAGCCGCCCAAGACCATAATCATGATGGTGTTAATTCTGCCAAGGTCAATATATTTCCTAATTTAATGCCAGGCGGCTCGTTTGAAGATGTTGGCGCAACCAATGAATCTATTGGTTGGACAAAAAATGAATACGTTGGTGGCACGGTAACAACAACAAATGCAGCTAATATAGATGGTGAAAGAAGCCTTGCAATTACAAGTACAGTGTTAGCCAATGGTGGTGGTCAACATACGCAGGATGAATACAAAGCGGTATCAGGTTCTAATTATTATCCATTGCAAATTTATCGGTGGGCTTCCGTTTCAAATATTTCCAGCCGTATAGAATTAATTTGGTACGACGCTAGTAAAACACAAATTTCGATTGCTACAATATTAAATGAAACAAATACACCTACTAGTCCAAGCATTGTTAATAGTTTGTTGACCGCACCTGCAAATGCTCGCTTTGTTCGCACTCGATTAACGGGCGGTGTACCAGGTTTAGGCTCTGCTACTGGCACAGTCTATTTTGATGGCGGATATATTATGCCTTCAATTCCTCAAAATAGTATAAGAACAGTCAATTTAATTGACTCACTGATTATCACCCAGAAAATAGCAGCACAGGCGGTTACTGAGCCTAAACTAGGTACGGGCTCAGCAATAAACAGAGTGCTTGGTGCATCATCAGTGACTGACTCTAAAATCAATAAAGCCATTGGTTCTTCAAGCTCACAAACACTTATCTCTAACTCATGGACGCCAGCCGCTGGGCTTTACAACATTATCCCGTTCTCGGCTCTCGCTACTGAAGGATTGGTATTAGAGATATATGTATCTGGCTGGAGAACTTCACGACAGAATATAACTGGCGGATTAATTTGGTTTGACGGCAGCAATATGCGAATCACTGAACAAAATGGCGCAACAGTCAGTTTATATTATCAAAAACTTGGGTAATTCATTATGATTATTGACACTACAAAATCACTCTTTATCAATTTCCCACCATCACTAAATGGCGAAGTACTGCTCGATACGGATTTATCAAAAGGCTATAAAACAGCTTCATTAGAAAACTGTTATTCAATGAGCAAATTAACCGTGCAACAACGGATTGATAATGGGTGGGATATCCATGAGACTTTATTAGCAGGTTTAGACTTTTCATCGTTAACAACTGTACAAAAATTGATTGCTAGAAAAAAACAAAAAAGACTTGAAATTGAGTTCGCATTTAAATTAGCTGAAGATACAACTGTTACATATTTAGGTGTTACTTATTCAGGTGGCCGCAGTTCTGCGCAAGCTATCAATGAATCACTAATGCTGTCTGAAATGGCTGTTCTAACAATGGTTAATGTTTATGATGTTAGCAATACCCCTTTAACATTAACTATTGCTGAAGCAAAAAATTTAATTCTGACTATTGCTCAAGCTTCTAAAACAAATAAATTTAATCTTAATGCAAAATTAAAAGCTGTAGAGTCGGCAATCGATCAATCTGAATTAGATGCGGTGGTGTGGTAATGGCCTGTTCATTTGCAACGTTTTTAGACAAACTAGGGTATGCCAAGTTTTGTAAGTTACATGATGTTGATTATGCAGTTGCAATATCTTTTTGGCATAAGTTTAAGAGTGATTTATTGCTAGCCTTTCGTATGCTTACCTTGCGAAAGTGGCACTCTATTTTTGTTGCTGTTGGTGCTGTACTAGGGCTTACATTATTTCCCATTTCGTACCGCAAATATTATAAGACCCAGGCTGCTGTATTTATTTGGGCTGCTTTATTTGTACTAGCCGCTGGAGTAGTTATAAAAATATAAATAAAGAAGGGTGACTAGGTAAATGCATCAACATTTATCTAGCCCCAATTACGGTCATTACCACCGCAATCAGCAAGACCCTCCTACCGCGCACGGTACGGATAGTCTATCAAATATTGCAAAGCTTTTGCATATATATAAAGAAGGTGGTATTAAAATGACAACTCCAATTATCCCGTGGATCGGTGGAAAACGCAGATTAGCAAAGCATATCCTGCCGCTATTTCCTAAGCATAAAACCTATGTAGAACCGTTCTGTGGCGCTGCCGCACTTTATTTCATAAAAGAGCCCAGCAAGGTTGAAATACTAAATGATATTAACAATGAGTTGGTTACTCTATACCGTGTACTTCAGAACCATTTGGAAGAATTTATAAGGCAATTTAAATGGGCTTTATCAAGCCGACAAATATTCGAGTGGGAGCAAATGAAAGCACCTGAAACACTTACTGACATCCAACGTGCTGCTCGGTTTTACTACCTTCAGAAGCTTGCCTTTGGTGGTAAAGTGAGTGGCCAAACATATGGCACAGCGGCTACTGACACACCAAGATTCAACCTATTACGTATAGAAGAAGATTTAAGCCAAGCTCACCTTAGATTGTCACGAACTAATATTGAGCATTTATCATGGGACAAATGCGTAGTGAAATATGACCGAGACTTCACCTTATTCTATCTCGATCCGCCATACTGGGAAACCGAGGGCTATGGCGTAGAATTTGGCTTCGAGCACTATGAGAGAATGGCCGAGCTCGCCCACACAATACAAGGCAAGATGATCATTTCAATCAATGACCATAAAGATATCAGGAAAGTATTTAAAGGCTTAAAGAGACGCTCAGTCGACATAAATTACACGGTTGGTGGAGCAAAGAATGCTCAGAAAAGGAAAGAATTCATCTATCGGAACTGGTAAAATTTGCGCTATTAGCAATTTTGTTGCAGATAATGAAAAATTTAAGAAAGCGAGTTATCGCAGAATTAGGCCTGATTTATCGCGCGGCGCATTATCAAGAGCATTAGCCGCATCTTTAACTTCTTGTGAACAGGCAGGTTCTAAAATTTGAGCTAAGAAACCAAATGGAATCGTCGACACAAC
>Ga0316205_10001126_pt1 | contig 37037 bp, 26 predicted proteins | sample 3monthpyrite_MG_FD_204941 | JGI IMG/M metagenome (GOLD analysis project Ga0316205, IMG submission 204941) | Microbial mat bacterial communities from mineral coupon in-situ incubated in ocean water Damariscotta River, Maine, United States -... | ecosystem: Environmental > Aquatic > Marine >...
ACCGGGCGTTCGAAAGGGGCAATGCTCAGCCACCGTGCTTTGGCCTCCAATGCCCTAACGCTGAAGGATTACTGGCGCTTTACCCGCGAGGATGTGCTGATCCATGCCTTGCCCATATTTCACACCCACGGGCTTTTTGTAGCCACCAATGTAGCCCTGCTTTCCGGCTGTTCCTGCATATTCATGCCCGGTTTTGATGCCGGGGCCATTATTGGCCATATGCCCGGGGCCACCGCCCTGATGGGGGTGCCAACCTTTTATGTGCGCCTGCTGGAAACAACAGGGCTGGCCGAAGCCGCCGGGAATATGCGCCTGTTCATCTCGGGCTCTGCGCCTTTGCTGGCCGAAACCCACAGCCGCTGGCACGCCCTTACCGGCCACGCCATACTTGAGCGCTATGGCATGACCGAAACCAATATGAACACCTCAAACCCCTATGAAGGAGAGCGCCGCCCGGGCACGGTTGGTTTTGCCCTGCCCGGGGTGGAGGTGAAAATCACCGCGCCCGAAACCGGTAAAGCCGTGCCGCAGGGTGATGTCGGCATTCTGGAAGTGCGTGGCGACAATGTATTTTCGGGCTATTGGCAAATGCCCGAAAAAACCGCAGAAGAGCTGCGCGAAAACGGGTTTTTTATCACCGGCGATATGGCGCGCATGGATACCGACGGCTATATCAGCATCGTTGGCCGTGCCAAAGACCTGATCATCACCGGCGGTTACAATGTGTATCCCAAAGAGGTTGAACTGCTGATTGACGCGGTGGAAGGCGTGGTGGAAAGCGCCGTGATCGGGGTGCCGGATGCCGATTTTGGCGAGGTTGTTATGGCCATTGTCGTGCCCGAAAAGGGCGCAGCGATTGATGCGGCGGCCATTCTGGCAGCCATTGGCCCTGATCTGGCGCGCTTCAAGCAGCCAAAGCGCATCGAGTTTGTCAGTGAGCTGGTGCGCAATACCATGGGCAAGGTGCAAAAAAATATATTGCGCGACACCTACAGCCCCTGATCCGCCGCCACATTTGCCCGCTAGCCCGGCTGACCCCCGGAGCATTGGCAGAATAGCGCCGTTGGGCCGTGTAAAAAGGAATTTACGGCTTCACTACACTGCTATAATTGGGTAAAAACGCTGCAATCGCCGGGGGCAGGCATTGGCCTGTTCACGGCGAATCGGTTGAAGCGAGGTTAATGGTAATGCGCGTAGAGCCCGGGCCGACCCGTGGCGCCGACCGCGCGCCATGGGGGGCACCGAGAAGTATTTGGAACCAATCACCGGAGAACCATGAAAATGTTCAGTCAAACCCATACGATCAATGTGATACAGTCCTGGAATCAGAGCTGCATCAAGATGATGAAAACGCAAAGCCGCTTTGCTTCGGCTTTTATGCCGTGGGGCTTTATGCCAATGCCTGACAATAGTGACGAGGTGGCAAAACCTGCGGCGAAACCAGCCCGGAAAAAGAATGCAAAGCCCAAAGCAAAAGCGGCAAAACCCAAAGCCGCCCTGCGCGCCGCCAAGCCGCAAAAACCGGCTGAAACGCCTGTGCTGGCGGCTGACACGGCCGCACCGGTAAAAGCAGCTCCTGCGGCCAAAAAAGTAGCGCCTGCGGCCAAAAAAGCGGAACCTGCGGCCAAAAAAGTGGCGCCGACACCGAAAAAACCGGCCGCGAAAAAAGCGGCAACCGCCAAGGCCGCCGCGCCGGTTAGTGCCGCGCCAATAACCGAAAAAGCCGCCGCGGCCCCCGAAAAACTCGCGGTAAAACCCGCTGAAATGCCGAAACCGGCAGCCGTAGCGGCGGTTAAGGCCACCCCTGCCCCGGTGGCGGCAAAACCCGTGGCAACCGCGCCAATGCCTGCCCCGAAAGCAACGCCTCCGGCGGAAAAGCTTGTGGCCAAGGCCGCGCCAAAAGCGAACAAAGCCAAGCGGCGGATAACGGCAACGCCACCAAAGACGCTCAACTAAAGCTGGTGAAGCGTCGGACCGGTCTGGCGTGATTTGCCTGGCCGGCTGCAAGCCCGCCTAAGCTTCCAGCCATTTAGCAAGGTTATGCGGGCAAACAGGCTTGTCATTGCGGGGCTAATCACGCTTAATGGGGCGCGCTGTGGCATTTTGGAAATCAATCGCCCGGCAGTTAATTTTATGTCAGGCAATAATTTCATGGCGACCTTGCCCAAAAAAAAGACCAAGCCCCCGCAGCTGACCATCGGCTGGATCGAGCACATAGATCTGCCCGAGCTGGATTTGCACGAGATCAGGGCCAAAATTGACACCGGCGCCCGCACCTCGGCGCTGCACGCCACCGATATCGAGCCCTTTGAGCGCGACAATACCGACTGGGTGCGATTCAAGGTGCGGCTCTATGAGGATTCGCCCGAAATCACCCTTGAATCACCGCTGCACGATACCCGCCATATCAAAAATACCGGCGGCATTGCGGAGGAACGCCATGTGATACGCACCCGGTTTTGTGTGTCGGGGCAATGCTGGCCGGTGTCGGTTTCACTGACCGACCGCAGCAATATGCGCTTTCCGATGATTGTCGGGCGTTCGGCGCTGAAAAAGCACAATGTGGCGGTGCATACCCGCCGCGCCCATCTGACCAAGCCAAAAGCTTAAACGCGCCCGTTGGGCAGAAAGGATTTTCGCATGAAAATCGCAATGATGGCACGAAACCCTAACCTATATTCGCACAAGCGCCTGCAAGAAGCTGCAGAGGAGCGCGGGCATGAATTTGTGATTGTCAGCACCCTGCGCTGCTATATGAATATCGCCGCGCACCGCCCGGAAATGTATTATAACGGCGAAAAGCTGGAGGGTTTTGACGCCGTGATCCCGCGGATCGGCGCGTCGGTGACCTTTTACGGGCTGGCCGTGCTGCGCCAGTTTGAAATGATGGGGGTTTATCCGCTGAATGAAAGTGTCGCCATTGGCCGCTCGCGCGACAAACTGCGCTCGATGCAGCTTTTGGCGCGCGATGGCATCGGCCTGCCGGTCACCACCTTCGCCCATGATCCAAAGCAAACCGAAGAGGTGCTGGAACTGGCGGGCGGTGCACCGGTGGTGATCAAGCTGCTTGAAGGCACGCAGGGTATCGGGGTGGTGTTGGCAGATACAAACCGCTCGGCCAAATCGGTGGTCGAGGCTTTTCGCGGTGCGGGGGTGAATATCCTGTTGCAGGAGTTTATCAAGGAATCCGGTGGCACCGATATTCGGGCGATTGTGGTCGGTGGCAAGGTGATTGCGGCCATGAAGCGCACCGGTGCCGAGGGCGACTTCCGCTCAAACCTGCATAGGGGCGGCTCGGCCAAGGTGATAAAGCTCACCCCCGAAGAGCGGCTTACTGCGGTGCGCGCGGCAAAATCCATGGGGCTGAATGTGTGCGGGGTGGATATGCTGCGCGCCAATCACGGGCCGGTGGTGATGGAGGTCAATTCCTCGCCGGGGCTGGAAGGGGTTGAAAAGGCAACCGGCCTTGATGTGGCGGGTAAAATCATCGAATATATAGAGAAAAACGCCAAACCAAAGGCCACCCGCACCAAGGGCAAAGGCTAATGCCACCCCGCGCTTCCTTCAAAATTGGCGGGCACCGCATTGCCGCTGGCACCCGTGAAACGGTGGACCTGCCGGTGAGCGTGCTATCGGACCATACGCCGGTGTCGATGTCGGTGCATGTGATTCACGGCAAATTTTCCGGGCCGACGTTTTTTGTCAGCGCCGGCGTTCACGGGGACGAGGTGATCGGGGTGGAGATCGTGCGGCGCCTGCTGCGCGCCCCTAACCTGAAATCACTGCGCGGCACCTTGATTGTGGTGCCGATTGTCAACGCGTTTGGCTTTATCAACCATTCGCGCTACCTGCCCGACAGGCGGGATCTGAACCGCTCCTTTCCCGGCAGCGCGGGTGGCTCATTGGCGGCGCGGCTGGCGCATTTGTTTTTGACCGAGATTGTGAAACGGGCTGATATAGGCATTGATCTGCACTCGGCCGCCATTCATCGCACCAACCTCCCGCAGATCCGCATTTCGGCCGATGACCCTGAATCGGTGGCGCTGGCCAAGGTTTTTGGCGCGCCGGTGATCATGAAATCCCAGGTGCGCGAAGGCTCGATGCGCGGCGCCGCGACCGAGCTTGGCACGCAGGTTTTGCTGTTTGAGGCGGGCGAAGGGCTGAGGTTTGACGAAATGTCGGTGCGCGCCGGGGTGACGGGTATTTTGCGGGTGCTGCACCATGTTGGCATGATTCCGGCAAAGGGCGTTTCCAGATCGCAAAACAAATCGCAGTTTTGCAGCTCCAGCAAATGGCTGCGCGCCCCCGCCGGTGGCTTGTTGCGCACCTATAAAGCCGAGGGCGAGGTTGTTTCGAAAGGTGATATTATGGCCGCGGTTTCTGACCCCTTCGGCGAGAAGGAACGGGAAATTATTGCGCCGTTCAGCGGCATTATTGTCGGCCGCGCCATGATGCCGATTGTCAATGAAGGCGATGCGGTGTTTCATCTGGCCGCCGTTAAATCGGTTGCCCGCGCCGAGGAAACCGTGGAGGATATGACCAGCCAGTTGGTGGAAGACCCGTTATTTGACGAGGACGAAATCATCTAGCCCATTTGCCAAGGACCACCCAAGGACCACCGATGCAAAATATCAGCCCCATTTGTGCTTTTGATATAAGCCCCGGCGGCAAGGCGCTTGCCTGTGCCGAGCCCAACCCGCCATTGGTGCGCCCTGAAAACGGCGGCTATCGCTGGGTGCATTTCGATATATCCGAACCGGGTGTGGAAGGCTGGCTGCATAGCCAATTGCCGCTGACAGTGGCCAAGGCGCTATTGCAATCCGAGACCCGCCCGCGCTGCCACACCCATGAAGACGGGCTATTGCTGAACTTGCGCGGGGTCAATCTCAACCCGGGTGCCGATCCGGAAGATATGGTCTCGCTTCGCTTCTGGGTGGCTGACGGGCTAATTGTAACAACCCGGGTGCGCAAGGTTTGGGCGGCTGATGCCATCAGGGAAAAAATGGTGCAGGGTCGCGGCCCTGCCACGGTTGCCGCCTTTCTGGCTGAAATTACCCATGCGCTCACCAAGCGCATCGAACAGGTATCGCTGGAACTGGAAGAGGAAACCGACGCGCTTGAAGAACACATGATCGACCGGTTTGACGGCCTCAGCCCAAAAGTGGCGCCGATCCGGCAAAGCGTGATCAAGTTAAGGCGTTTTGTCGGGCCGCAACGCGAAGCGCTCAACCGGCTGGCCAATGACGAAATAGCCCTGATCACCCTTGCTGCGCGGCATTTACTCCGGGAAACCTCGAACCGGGCGATGCGCACCGTGGAGGAACTGGACGCCACCCGCGAACGGCTGGCCGCGATACAAGACCATCTGGATGTGCAGCACACCATCGCCATGACCCGCACCAGCTATATCCTGTCGGTGGTGGCCACGGTGTTTTTGCCGCTCGGGTTTGTCACCGGGCTATTCGGGGTTAACCTTGGCGGCATGCCCGGCGTGGCATTTTCTTATGCGTTTTTGATTTTGGCCGGTGCCTGCATTCTGTTCGGGCTGGGGCTTTATTTGGTGTTCAGGTGGAAAAAGTGGCTTTAGCCAGCGCGGCTGCATAAATCCGCTTAGGGGCAGGGCCGCAGTATAAACCAACTGGCAACCAGCCGTAAAAGCCTTGATAATGGGCCGATACCCATATCGGATTCGAGGTCGGAGATAGGCACGTAAACGTGATTTCAACAGTAAAAACCCGGCTGTCAGGGCGCTTTTTGGCGCTGTTGCTGCTTGGCCTTTCGCCCACAGCCCTGTTGGCCGCCGAAACGGTTGATTTTACCGTCGCCGGTGGCGATGAGGGGCTGGAAACCGCACTCAAGTCTGCCTCTTTGCTCAATGCTGCCACCGCAGATAGCGGCACCACCCCCGCCGATATTCTGGCCGCCGCGCTGGCAGATTATGCCCGCCTCGTCGATACGCTTTACGCCAACGGCTATTATGGCGGTGTGGTTAATATTCGGGTCAACGGGCAGGAGGCCGCCACAATTCCGGTGTTTGCCGCGCCGGCGCAAATTACTGCGCTCTCGGTAAAGGTTGATCCGGGGCCGCTGTTTCGGTTTGGCGAGGCGCGGATTGCACCGCTGGCACCGGGCACGGCGCTGCCTGCCGGGTTTGGGCCGGGCGCGGTGGCTGAAAGTGGTGCGGTGCAAGCGGCGGTGGAGGCCGCGGTGGGCGCATGGCGCAGCGCCGGCCATGCCAAAACCGGGCTTTCAGCACAGAGCGTTTCCGCCAACCACGCGGCGCGCACCTTATCTGCCCGCATAGAGCTTGCGCCCGGGCCGCTGGTTTATTTTGGCAAGGCGGTGCTCACCGGTGAAAGCGGGGTGCGCGCGGCGCGGATTCTGCGCATTGCTGGCCTGCCGGAAGGCGAGGTTTTTTCGCCCGAAACCCTGTCACAAGTGGCAAAAAGGCTGCGCCGAAGCGGTGCATTTTCTTCGGTCAGTGTGCGAGAAAGCGAGGTTTTGGGGCCCGATGACAGCATGGATATTCTGCTATCGCTGGCCGATGCCAAGCCGCGGCGCATTGGCTTTGGCGCGGAAATAGCCTCATTGGAAGGGCTGACTCTTTCGGGCTATTGGCAGCATCGCAATCTTTTTGGCGGCGGCGAGCAATTTCGGGTTGATGCCGAAATATCGGGGATAAACCCCGAGAGCAACGGCACCGATTATCGGCTCGGGTTACGGCTGGCGCAGCCCGCCACTTTCGGCCCCGATACATCGGGCTTTGCCTTTGCCAATGGTGAAATTCTCAACGAACCCGCCTTCTATGAAAAAAAGGCCGAAATCGGCATCGGGCTGACCCGCAATTTTTCGGATTCGCTATCCGGCGAGATCGCCCTTGGCCTAAGCTATGCCGAAACCGAGGATGACCTCGGCAGCCGCACCTTCACCCTGCTGACCCTGCCGGTTTCCGCCACCTGGGACCGCCGCGATGACCCGCTCGACGCGAAGTCGGGTTTTTATCTGCAGGCCGAGGCCACGCCCTATATGGAGCTGCGCGATGCAACTTTCGGGGCGCGGCTTTATGCGGATGGCCGCGTTTATCAGGCGCTCGGAGAGGCCGGGCGCTTTGCTTTGGCCGGTCGGGTGCAGCTTGGCACCGCCTTTGATGGTGGCGGCAACCAGACCCCGCCCAGCTATCTGTTTTTTTCCGGTGGTGGCAATACCGTGCGCGGCCAGCCCTACCAATCACTGGATGTTGATGTTGGCGGCGGCAATACCACTGGCGGGCACTCCTTTTTGGGGCTATCGGGTGAGCTGCGCGCCAATATAAATGATAGTTTCGGGCTGGTCGGCTTTGCCGATGCCGGTTTTATCAGCGCTGAAAGCCTTTTTGCCGGTGAAGGCGGCTGGCAAGCCGGGGCCGGGCTTGGGCTGCGCTATTTCACCCCGATCGGGCCTATCCGGCTTGATGTGGCGCTGCCGGTTGCCGGTGATACCGGTGCGGGTATGCAGCTTTACCTTGGCATAGGGCAGGCGTTTTGAGGCGGGCTTTACACCATATTTTGCTGATAGCGGCGCTTTTTCTGCCCGGCCCTGTGCTGGCCCAGCAGGATGATCGCGGCTATTTGCAAGCCCTGCTGGAAGACAGCCTTTCGGGCGTTGGCCGCGAGGTGCGCATCACAGGGTTTGCCGGGTTTTTAAGCGCGCGCGCCACGGTGGAGGAGATCACCATTGCCGATAGTGAAGGTATCTGGCTGACCATCACCAACGCCGCGCTGCAATGGGACCGGGGCGCAATACTCTCGGGCCGCCTTGAAATTGCCGAGCTTTCGGCGGCAGAAATCACCCTTGCCCGCCTGCCGGTGGCCGCGTCAAGCACTGTGCAGCCCGAGGCCGCCGGGTTTTCGCTGCCGGAACTGCCGGTTTCGGTCAATATCGGGCAGATTGCGGCGCAAAAGGTCATGCTTGGTGCGCCGGTGCTGGGCGAAGCCGCCGTGCTGCGCCTGCAAGGCAGTGCTGAACTGACCGCGGCGCTGGGCAGGGCGGCGCTGGAAATAGTGCGGCTTGATGGCTCTGGAGATTCGCTCATATTTTCAGGGTCTTATATCAAGGAAACCCGTGAACTGGCGCTTTCGCTGGCGCTGTCGGAGGCTGAAAATGGTATTGTCGCCGGCCTGATCAACCTGCCCGGCCTGCCCGCGATTGACCTCGCGGTTGCGGGCACTGGCCCGGTTGATGATTTTAGCACCGAAATCAGCCTTGCGACTGACGGGGAGACGCGGCTTTCGGGGCAGGTAGTGCTGGCCAAAGCTGAATTGGCGGGTGACACCGCCCGCTATTTCAGCGCTGATCTTGGCGGCGATATTGCCAGCCTGTTTTTGCCGGAATACCAAAGCTTTTTTGGCCCCGATATCCGGCTTTTGCTGCGCGGCAACCGTGCGGAGGATGGGCGGCTGGCCATCGATGGGCTGACCCTGACCACCGAGGCGATGCGCCTGAGCGGCCAAATGGCGCTTTCGCCCTCGGGCTGGCCGGAACGGTTTTTGCTTGAGGGCGGGATAGCGGCGCTTGATGGCGCGCCGGTGTTGCTGCCGCTGCCCGGCGAAGAAACCCGCATCGAGGCGGTAGTGCTGCGCCTCGGCTACAACCGCCGGGAAGGGGATAGCTGGTCGGGCGTGTTTGACCTGAAAGGGGTGCAGCGGCAAGATATGGCCATTGAGCGGGCGCGGCTGGACGCAAAGGGCCGTTTTCCGGCCTCTGGTGGTGTGAGTGGTGATGTGAGCTTTGCAGTGCAAGGCATGGCCCCGCAAAACCCTGATCTGGCCGCGGCGATTGGCCCGGTTCTGGATGGTAACGCGCGCTTTAACTGGCGAGAAGGCACACCGCTCAACCTGGAGATCAGCGCCACCGCGGGGCCGGCGCTCGGCTTTGTGGCCTCGGGGAATGTGAGCGGATTGCAGGATGAATGGAACCTGCTGCTGGCGGGCAATGCCACCCTTGACGCCAGCGATATTGCGCGCTTCAGGGGGGTGGCGGGTATGCCGCTTGCCGGAGGGGTGCGCCTTTCGCTGGAAGGGCAGGCGGCCCTTGGTGGCAGTTTTGAAGCCACGGTCCGGGGCCGCGGTGTTGATTTGGCGATCGGCCAACCCCGGCTTGACCCGCTGATGCGGGGAGAAAGCACATTGGCGCTTATGGTGCGCCGCGACGAGGCCGGCACCAGCGTTGAACAATTCGAGATAACCACACCGGTGCTGCAGGCAAGCGCCAGCGGCGATCTGAAAACCGGTGCCAGCACGGCGCGGCTTAGCGCCAGCCTGCAGGATATGGGGCTTGTGGTGCCTGATTTTGCCGGGCCGGTGGCGCTGGAAGCAAGCGCCAGCCAGAGCGGCGAGGTTTGGGGTGTCGAGGTGACGGGCAATGGCCCCTTGGGTGCATTTATGCGGGCCTCCGGCCAGATTTCCGGCGCAGGTCAAAGGGCAAACCTTGCCATTAACGGCAGCCTGCCGCTGGTGCTGGCCAATGGGCTGACCCGCCCCAACCTGCTGGGCGGCACCGCCGGTTTCGAGCTGGTGCTCAACGGGCCGCTCCGGCTTTCTTCACTCACCGGCAGTATCAATACCGGCACAGCGCGGTTGACCATGCCAAACCTTGGCCTGTCGCTTGACCCAATCGCCGCTTCGGTGCGGCTTGCCAACGGGCAGGCATTTGTTGAAGCCAGCGCGCCGGTGAGCTCGGGGGGGCGGCTTGGCCTTTCCGGCCCGGTGGCGCTCACCTCGCCTTATCAGGCCAACCTGAGCGCCCAAATCGACGCGCTCGGCCTGTCGGACCCGGCCCTATTCCAAACCACGGTAAACGGCAGCGCCAGCATTTCGGGGGCGCTGCTGGGCGGGGCCAGTATCGGGGCTGACCTTTCGCTCGGCACCACCGAGGTGCAGGTGCCCTCGGAGGTGATCAGCAGCACGCCGGTTTTGGCCGATATCCGGCATATAAACGAGCCTGCTGCCGTGCACACCACCCGCGGCCGGGCCGGGCTTGTGCAGCAAAGCGCGCCCGAAAGTGGCCGTGCCTACCCGATCGATATTGTTCTGCGGGCCCCGTCGCGGATATTTGTGCGCGGCCGGGGGCTTGATTCAGAGCTGGGCGGGCAGATCCGGCTGACCGGCACCACCGCCAATATCATCTCGCAGGGCCGGTTTAACCTGATCCGCGGGCGGCTGGATATCTTGGGCAAACGCCTGACCTTGACCGAGGGCTATGCCCGCCTGCAGGGCAGTTTTGACCCCTATATCTACCTGTTGGCCGAAACCAGAGCCGATGCCGCCGATGTGCGGATCACCATCGAGGGGCAAATCACCGAGCCGGTGGTTTCGTTCACTTCGCGGCCCGAGCTGCCGGAAGACGAGGTGCTTTCCCTGCTATTGTTCGGGCGCGATATTACCAAAATTTCAGCGCTGCAGGCGCTTAGCCTTGCCAATGCGGTAAATACGCTGGCAGGCCGGGGTGGTGGCGGTATCGTCAACCGGTTGAGGGCCAGTTTTAACCTTGATAACCTAGACGTCGTGGTCGCCGATGATGGCACGGTCGGGGCGCGGCTTGGCCGCTATATCAGCGAAGATATTTATACCGATATCGCCATTGGCAGCGATGGAGAAAGCGAGATCAACCTCAACCTGTCGCTATCGCCCTCGCTCAATGCCCGCGGCAGCCTGAGCTCTGACGGGCAAACCAGCCTTGGTGTATTTTTCGAAAAGGATTATTAGCGCCAAAACAGCGGATCAGGCCAGCCAGTTGGCATAATCCGATACCAGAAGGTGGACGGGGTCAACATCTTCCTCGATTTTGGCAAACCGCCCGATGGGGGCTTCAAAAATATTGTCGGTGAGGTCGTCGTTTACGGTTGAAACCTCGCCGATCAGGGTATCACCGCCCTCGCCCCAAAATTCGTGCCAGTTGCCCGGCATCAGGGTCACGCTTTCACCGGGGGAAAGACGCAGCACATCGCCCGCTTTCAACTGGCGAACAAGGCCATCGGTTGCCACCTGCAGATCGGCCTTTTTGTCGATATTGCCCTCTATGTCGGAGCCATACATTTTAATGGCCAGATCAGCACCGCCACGGTTGATGATATCTTCGGCCTTCACAATATGCCGGTGCATCGGCGAAATCTGGTCTTGCCGCGAAATCATGATTTTTTCGGCATAGCACATACCGCCGCCCTGTTTCAGGTCTGCTTGCCGGCCATTGCGCAGCGTAAACAAAAAAAGCCCGAGTCGGGCAAAATCTTCCTGCCCGTAATCGGTGATATCCCAGCCGATGCGCGCGGCCTTGATCTGATCAAGCGCGGCGCGTTCGGCCCGCATTTTTTCGGGGCTCCAATAGGCGAAGGGTGGTAAAATGAACCCGAAGGAGCGGATAAATTCATCCGCCTCAAGCAGAATTTCGTTGATGGTCGAGCGTTTCATGCCGGTGTTTCCCTAAGGGCGTTGCCCCAGTTATCAAAAAAATGCAGATGCGCGGGGTCAAATGTCAGGCCGATTTCTTCGCCCGCCTTCAGGTCGTTTTCGCCGCTGACCCGCACGGTCAGTTTATCCTCCCCGCCGCAATCCACAATCAAATAGGTGTCGGCACCCAAATATTCGGCCACATCAACCACCCCGTCAACTTGCCCGCTGCCTTTGGCGCCGATATGGACGGTTTCGGGGCGCACCCCCATATGGGTGGCTTTTCCCGCTGTGGGGTCATCGAGCTCGCCACCACCGGACAGGCGCAATTTGCCCTTAGCCGCCGTGCAGGGCAGGATATTCATTTTGGGGCTGCCGATAAACTGGGCCACAAACAGGTTGGCCGGCCTGTTGTAAAGCTCTTTGGGGGAGCCGACCTGCTCGATAATACCGTCATGCAGCACCACAATCCGGTCGGCCAGCGTCATGGCTTCTACCTGATCGTGGGTTACATAAACCATGGTGGATTTCAGGGTCTGGCTGAGTTTGGCAATTTCGTAGCGCATTTCAACCCGCAATGCCGCGTCAAGGTTGGAGAGCGGTTCGTCAAACAAAAAGGCGGTCGGGTTGCGCACAATGGCGCGGCCTATCGCCACCCGCTGGCGCTGCCCGCCGGAAAGATCTTTCGGGCGCCTGTCCATGTAATCATGCAGCCGCAGTGCGGCGGCGGCATCATTGACAGCGGCGTCGATTTCGGCCTTGGGTTTGCCCGCGGTTTTCAGGCCGAAGCCGACATTTTCGCGCACGTTCATATGCGGATAAAGCGCGTATGACTGAAAAACCATCGCCAGCCCGCGCTTGGCGGGCGGGTCGGCTGTCATATCATTGCCATCTATCAGCACCTGCCCGCGGCTGGTTTCCTCGAGCCCGGCGATCATCCGCAACAGCGTAGATTTACCGCACCCCGAGGGGCCGACAAAAATGATAAATTCACCCTCGGAGATCGAGAGATCAATGCCTTTGATCACCTGCACATCACCAAACCATTTTTCAACCTGCCTTAACTCGATCGCGCCCATGTTCAGGTTCCTTCTGTTTGGAGAGAGGGAGAGGCCCATGCCAGCCAGATGGCGGCGGTCCAGGTAAAGTCTTTGCCACCGGCGGGGCTGCCGTCTACGGGGTTGAAATATTCGGCAAAGCCGGAGAGCTCTATCAGCTTTGCCGTGGTTGCACGCAGGGTTTCGGCCTGTGTTATATGGCCCATATCGGCCAGCCCTTTGCCTATTAATGTGTTGATTATCCCCCAGGTGGGCCCGCGCCAGTAGCGAAACGGCTCAAAGCGTGGCGAGGCCGGATCGTGGCTCGGCACAGCATAGGGCACGGCAGCGGCTATCCGGTTATATTCGGCCAGCGCGGTGTGGTTTTCAATACCGGCAAACCAGCACAGGAAAGAGGCCGATGAAAGGCTGCCGGCAAATTTGCCGGTGCGGGTATTGAGAGCGTCATAGGCCTTGATATCCGGGTTCCACATCTGCGGCAGGCTGCTTTCAATGGTGCTGATCCAGCGCTCGATTTCTGCGGTGTTTTGGCCCAGTTCACGGGCCAGCGCCAGTAAATCGCGGTGGGCGCGCAGCAAAATAAAGGTCATCCCCGGGTCGGCCACCCGAAACGGGCCGCTGGCGCGAATAACGGCTTCATCCCAGCCGCAATCGCGCCCCGCATAAACCATGGCCATAAACCGGTCATAATCGGTTTGGTTGGGGCGCATTTCGGGGTCTACATGGCTGGTATCGTTGCGCTTGTAGCTGCCCACATTGCGGGTGTCGACATTGGCCATTGCCTCGTCCCATTCGGGGGCGTTATCGCGGCCCGATTCCCATGGATGCGTCACCACGATCACCCCGTTTTCGTTGCGCCATGTCATAAACCAGCGGTGCCATGCCAAAACCTTGGGGAACAGGGCCGCCAGATGCGCCTTGCCAAAAGCGGGGTTCTGCTCATAAATCGCGCGAATGCAGGTAGCGGCAACCGGCGGCTGCGAAATGCCCGATGTGGGCGGCGAAGAAACCGTGCCCCACTCGCCCGGCCCCGGAAAATAGCCGTCGCTTGGCTTGTGAAAAATAATATGCGGCACCATGCCGTTTTCCCACTGGCCCGAAAACAGGGTTTCCAGTTCGACCCAGGCGCGGCCAAGATCAAAGGTGGCAAAACCGAGCGCGGCAAAGGCGCTGTCCCAGTTCCACTGGTAGGGGTAAAGCCCGTTGGTAGGCAGGGTATAGGTGCCTTGGTCATTGCCGCGCATAATGGTGCGGGCTTTTTCGTCTAGAGGGTGGGTCACCATCGTTATCTATCCTTTTACGCCGCCAGCCGTGAGGCCTTTGGTCATGAATTTTTCCAGCCCCAGAAAAATGAGCATGATCGGGATCGTGGCGATCACCGACCCTGCCATCAGGTGCTGACGCGGGATTTCGGAGGAGTTGAGCATGGCCACCCCTCTTGTGAGGGTAAATTTGCTGGGGTCATCCAGCAGCATGAAGGCAAGCAGAAATTCGTTCCAGGCGATCATGAACACATAAAGCGAAACCGAGGCGATGGCGGGCAGGCTAAGCGGCAGCGTGATCTTCCAGATCACTTTGAGGCGCGAAAGCCCGTCCATCAGCCCGGCTTCCTCGATCTCGGCGGGCAAGCCCCGAAAATAGCCCTGCAGCATATATAGCGCCACCGGAATGGTGGTAACCGGGTAGATAAGCAGGATCCCGAGCAGCGAATTGCGCAGCCCGACCGAGGAAAAAGCGATATAGATCGGCAGGGCCAAAACGATCATCGGCACCATATAGATCAGCAATATCGAACGCGACATCACCGCCTGCCCCTTAAAGCGCAGCCGCGCCACGGCATAAGCCCCCGGCACGCTGAACAAAAGCGTAAGCAGCACTGTCATCACCGAGACAAAAAACGAGGTCAGCAGATAATTGCCGAAGCCGAAATCACGAAACAGCTCGACATAGGATCGAAAAAGCCCCCAGCCTTTGCTGAAATCCACCGAGTAATCGAGCGGGTTGACCAGTAGCGCCTGCTGGCTTTTGAGGCTGGTCATCACCATGACAAAAAACGGAATCACCACCACGGCGGTGAAAAAAACATAGCCAAAGCCGGTTAAAAACCGGATGACAGCGTGCTCGAACTCGTGCCGGCTGAGCGCGCCGAAAGGGATATCATGCAGCATTTTGGCGAGCGGAAATACCGTGCCGATGGCGAGGGCAGCAAGCGCAATGCCTTGCGCCACTGTGCTTATATTGAGCGCAACACCAAAGGGCTGGCCGAGCCGCAGCGCCACAATGAGCACGGCAAAAACCGCCGTAACCACAAAAATCTGCCCCTTGCCTTTTATGCTTGGCACTTTGGCCACCAGCATTAGCGCGGCAATGGCCCCGGCCGGCATGGCGGCAATAAGGCCGGGGGTTACAGCGGCACCGGTCAGCAATGCCAGCGCGATCGCCACACAAATACCCACAATCGCGCCCCAGAACAGCCCCAGAATAGTGGCGGTTACATAGCCAACACGCAGCGCCTTCATAGCCCTTCCTCCTGCGATCCGTATTTAAAGAAAACCACCGAAAACACCACCAGCATGGCAAAGATAACCACCGCCACCGCCGCCCCGGCCCCGATATTGGAAACCGCAAAAGCCTGCTCGTAAACATCAACCGTGAGGGTGCGGGTGCCGGCATTGCCGCCGGTCAGGAGGAAGATGTCGTCAAATTTATTGAAGGTCCAGATAAAGCGCAGCAAAAACAGCACGCTGAGAATACCCGCCAGTTGCGGCACCGACAGATACCAGAATTGCTGAAACGGCGAGGCGCCATCCATATCGGCAGCCTCATACATTTCGGTGCTGATGCTTTGCATCCGCGCCAGAATAAACAAAAACGCCATTGGAAAATATCGCCAGATCTCGAACACGGTCACCATGATCAGGGCTTGCGGCTTGGCCCCGAAAAAATTGATCGGTGTCGAGATCAGCCCCATTTGGCTCAGCAAGGCATTGGCCGAGCCCGAAAACGGGTCAAACAATGTTACCCAAGTAAAGGCCACCGCAATTACCGGTGCCACATAGGGAAACAGGTAAAGCCCGCGCAGCACCCCCTGGCCCCTGAAGCTTTTATTGAGCAGCAGCGCCGCAAACAGCCCGACGATCAGCGCGCCGAGTGTGCCGAATATCGAATAAAACAGCGTCACCCATATCACGCTCCAAAATTCGCGCCCGTCAAACAGCCGAACGAAATTATCAAGGGTAAAGGTGCTGTTAAACAATACCGAGCTGGTTTTGCCGCTCATTTCGGCGACGCTGTCGCGGGGGTTCGGGTCTGCGTCAATAAAGGCCTGATCAGCGGTGAAGGCCATGCTGAGCCGCTCGCGGTAGCCCGCCTCCCAATCGCCGAGATCACAAAACAATGCGCGGCCTTCAAGGGTGCAGCGCGGGTCCAGCGCCAAAATCGTCATCCCTTCGGGAATGACATCGCGCAATGTCACGTTGCTGATCGCGGTGTCGCGGGAGGAATTGGTCAGGCGCAGTTCGAGCAGGGCTTCATCACCCGGGTTGTTGATATCGCCGCGGATCCGCTCATAGACTTCGGGGGTGGGCACCCGCAAATCGGCCAGTTTGATTGGCTTGAAACTGATCCAGAAAATGGCCAGCAACGGCAGGATCACCACCAGCGAGGCGCTAATCAGCGTCGGGGCCAACAGGCGCCATGCCAGCTTGGCTTCGCGCTTTTGCAGCGGGCCTGTGCCTGTGGGCCGGGTTGCGTTTTGCATAAAATTCACCGCGCTGTTAAAAAATGCCGGAGCAGGAAAGCCCCGCTCCGGCGCTTGCGTTACTCGATCGCGCCAAGCTCTTCGTTCAGAAGCGCGACCGTGGCGGCAGCGTCGCGCGCCCCGTCGATATACTCCCGAACCAGACGGTTCATCACTTGGGCGTTGATCATTTTAGAGGCCAGCGAAAGCTGCCCTTCGGCCACACCCCAACGCTGGGCTGTGCTAAGACCACCCACAATTTCGGCCATCATTTCCGGGGCATAAAGCTCCGAAAGCGGTGCCTTGCGGTCTACGCCGACCGGCAAAAGCGACCATGCATCAGTGAATTCAGTCGGGTTTGCGGCAGTGCCGGGCCGCACGGGAAACTTGCCTTCGGGTGCCATAGAAAGGGTATTCATATAGCCGTCAGACATCGAATACTCGACAAATTGCTGTGCGGCCTCGAAATCGGCGTCAGAGGTGATGCCCAGATAGCGGATATCGGCCCAGGCGGCACCGCCCGGATTGCTTGGCCCGGCAAACGAGGTCACGATACCGGTAACGCTGGCAAGATCACGCGAGGTCGGGTCGTCGTTGATGGTCACGGGTGCGGAATCACGCAGCCCCGCGAGTTCATCAAGGATGAAGGGTGACCAGATGATCATGGCGGCATTGCCACCCAGATAAAGCTCGCGCGATTGCTTCCAGTAAAGCTCGCCCGGGGGCGAGGCTTCGGCGATGGCTTTATAAAATTCGAGCACTTCGATGGTGGCGGCCTCATCAAGCGGGGCAAAGCCGTTTTGGTCAACCGGGCTTACACCGTTGGCCAAAAACACATGTTCGAGCACCTGGGACATGAAGCCTTCATCAACCTTGGTGGCGGCGACAAAGCCATACATTTCCGGCGGGTTTTGCAGCGCGGCAATGGCGGCAATCACATCGGCATAGGTGTTGGGCGGGTTGAGGCCGGCGGCATCAAACAGGTCTTTGCGATACACAATCATCTGGGTCCAGCCATCAACCGGCACCGAGGCATAACCGCCATCTACCGCTGCCATTTCCAGCGCGCCAGACGAAAAGGTCGCGGCTCCCAGCGCTTCCACCACTTCGGTGGCGGCGTCACTGTCAAGAATCCCGGCTTCGGCCCAGGGCAGGGCATATTGCAGCGGGTGATAAATGACATCCGGCAGATCACCGGCGGCAAATGCGGCGGTGGCGCGGGTGCCAAGATCACTTTCCGTCACCGGAATAACCTCGACCGAAATGCCGGAAATGGCTTCGAAATCTGTTGCCAGTTCCTGTTGTTTGGCCAAACGGTCGGGCTGTTCTTCGGTGGTCCACATGCGGATGGATTGCGCATTTGCCGCACCGGCAAGCGCAAGGCTGAGCGCGGTGCCGGCCAGCAGGCGCAATAGGGGTTTTTGTTTGGTATAAGTCATTGTGTCCTCCCAAGACTTGGTTGAAGTGCCTCTGCTACCAGTGCAGAGATTTCTTTCGGCGATTTGGTGAGCGGGCCGTCTGACTGCCTTGCAATCAGGCGGGCCTCTCCCAATTCGTGAAAATCGGATGAATTCGCGCCGCGAACCACCTGTAAAATGATATCGGCCAGCCGCTCCCCGGCCGCTTTGGAATCCACCGCAAAGGTGGTGAGCGGCGGCGAGGCATAGGCCCCTTCGGGGATGCCGTCATAGCTGATGATGGAAATATCGCGGCCCACAAAAAGGCCAAGTGCGGCGGCCGCGTGGCTGGCCCCCAAAGCCGCCCGGTCAAGCGCACAGACAATCGCGGTGGGCGGTGTGGCCAAATTCAGCAGGTTATGCGCCGCGCGAAACCCGCCCTGCACCGACATCGCCCCTTCCACGATCAACTCGGGGTCACGGGGCAGACCGCAGCTTTCAAGCCCGCTCAGATAGCCATCGCGGCGCAAGGTTTCGAAATTATTGTCGATACTGCCCCCGATAAAGGCAATCCGCCGGTGGCCAAAGCCGGAAAGCCGCGCCACCGCGCTTTGCATGGCGGCTTCGCCGGCGATGTCAAACCAGGCGCAATCACCGATTTCCCCCAAACGGCCATAAAGCACAAAGGGCATGGCTTTTTGCCGGAGCAGCGCCACGCGCGCATCCTCGATTTTGGTGCGGGGCAAAATGAAACCGTCAACCTTTTGTTCGGCAATCAGGCGGGCATGCACTTCAAGGCTGTGTTCATCGGATTGCGCGGTCGCGACAACCAGTGTCCATTCTTCATCGCCCAAGCGCATGGAAATACCGTTCAGGAAATCGGACAAAAACGGGCGGTGGGCGTTTTCGCCCGCAACATTGAGCACCAGCCCGACCGATTTTACCAATCCGGTGCGAATGGCCTGCGCGTGGCTGGAGGGGCGATAGCCCAGTGCCTTGGCGGCATTGGCCACCCGAAGCTGGGTGGGGGCCGCGATATCGGGGTATTTGTTGAGCGCCCGGGAAACGGTGCCCTTGGCAAGGCCGAGGTGATCCGCGAGATCCTGAATCGTCACTTTTCCGGCGCGTTTGGCGCTTTGATTTTTGGCATTAATTCGGATCGATTCGCTCAATACTTCGCCTCCACAGCAAAAGCGTGAACGCCGAAACCGGTTTCGTCAAGTATTTTTCGAAATCGGTTTCGGTGCGCCGATCCTGTTGCAATTAGGCCGAATAGTATTTGCACAACCACCCGAATATGCGGCAAGCTGGCAGTATAGGGCCAGATAGGGGGCAAAAAACGCGGGCAGTTGCCCGGCACGCAGCGGGAGGCGGGCGATGAAAGGCAAACGGGGCTGGCCCGGCCGCACAAAACTTGATACTCAGGCCGGCAACCCAACAAAATATCATTTTTCAGCAAAAGAGCGGCAATGACCATCAACCAAGTCATCAAACCCGACGCGCCAAGCCTGCGTCATGAAATTCTGCATCATCTGGTCTATTCGCTGGGCAAGGATGAAAGCCACGCCTCCACCTATGATTGGCGGATGGCGCTTTCGCTGGCGCTGCGCGACCTTGTGGTGGACCCGTGGTTTGCCTCTACGCGCAAAACCTATGCGCAAAAAGGCAAGCGGGTTTATTACCTGTCGATGGAGTTTCTGATCGGGCGGCTGATCGAGGATGTGGCGGTGAACCTTGGCATGGAGGAGAAGGTGCGGGCGGCAATGCAGTCGCTCGGGCAGGATTATGAACGGGTGGTGGCCGACGAGCCCGACGCGGCGCTGGGCAATGGCGGGCTGGGCCGTTTGGCCGCCTGTTTTCTGGATTCCCTGTCCACGCTCGGCATTGCCGCGCATGGTCATGGCATTCGCTACGAGCACGGGCTTTTCGAGCAGCATTTTGAAAACGGCGCGCAAATAGAAACCGCTGAAAACTGGCTGGCCCAGCGCCATGCGTGGGAATTCGAGCGCCCCGAAGTGCGCTATGAAATCGGCTTTGGCGGCTATGTGAGCGAGGAGGGCGACAAGGCGGTTTGGCACCCCGCCGATAAAGTGATCGCCTCGGCCTATGATACCCCGGTGATCGGCTGGAAGGGAAAATGGGCCAACACATTGCGGCTTTGGGGGGCCAAGCCCACCCAGCTTTTTGACCTTGCCAGCTTCAACCGCGGCGATTACCTCGGTGCCAGCCAGCCCGAGGCGCTGGCCCGCACCATTTCACGGGTGCTTTACCCCGATGATACCACCGATACCGGCAAGGAGTTGCGGCTCAAGCAGGAGTATTTCTTCACCTCCGCCTCGATTCAGGATCTGATCCGCCGCTTTCTTTCCGAAGGGCTGGATTTGCGCACACTGGCTGATCATGTCGCCATTCAGCTCAATGATACCCACCCCGCCATTGCCGGGCCGGAACTGGTGCGGATATTGGCAGATGAGCACGGTATCGAAATAGAGGAGGCGATCACCATCGCCCGCGGCTGCCTTGCCTATACCAACCACACCTTGCTGCCCGAAGCGCTGGAGCGCTGGCCCGAAGGGCTTTTTGCCCATGTATTGCCGCGCCATTACCGGATTATCGAGCAAATACAGGAGCGGCATTTTGCCGAGAGCGGCAGCCATGTGCGCATTGTTGAGCATGGCGAGGTGAAAATGGGCGAGCTGGCCTTTGTGATGGCGCATCAGGTTAACGGGGTTTCGGCCCTGCATAGCGCGTTGGTCAAGGAAACCGTGTTTGCCGATTTGCACAAAGCCTATCCGGGCAGGATCATCAACCAGACCAACGGTATCACCCCGCGGCGCTGGCTTTATACCTGCAACCCGCCGCTCAGAAAGCTGCTCAACACCAGCATCGGCACCGCATGGCCTGCTGATCTGGGCCAGCTAGAAAAGCTTGAAAGCCACGCCGATGACGCCGGTTTTCAGGCCGATTTTCTGGCCGCCAAGCAGCAAAACAAAGCCCATTTGGCGGCGTGGCTGAAAGAACGTGACGGCACGGTGATCAACCCGGCCGCCATGTTTGATGTGCAAATCAAACGCATCCACGAATACAAGCGCCAGTTGATGAACCTGCTGGAAACCGTGGCCCTTTGGAATGATATTCGGGATAACCCCGCCGGCAGTTGGACACCGCGCCTCAAGATTTTTGGCGGCAAGGCGGCCCCCGGCTATGTGGTGGCCAAAGAGATCATTCACCTGATCAACGATGTTGCCAAGGTGATCAATACTGATCCGGTGACGCGCGATTTGCTGCAGGTTATCTACCCCGAAAATTATAACGTGACCATGGCCGAGCACCTTATTCCGGCGGCTGATCTTTCGGAGCAGATTTCGACAGCGGGCAAAGAGGCCTCGGGCACCGGCAATATGAAATTCGCGCTCAACGGTGCGCTGACCATCGGCACGCTTGACGGGGCCAATGTGGAAATTCGCGAGCATGTGGGCGCGGAAAACTTCTTTTTGTTTGGGCTGACGGCCGCCGAAGTGGTGGCGCGGCGCGGCGAGCCTGATTTCTCGCGCCGGGCGATCGAGGCCAGCCCGCACCTGCCGCGGGTGCTTGGCCAAATTGCCGAGGGGCGCTTTTCGCCATCAGACAAACACTGCTATGGCGGGTTGGTGCGCCGGCTTTACGAGCATGACTATTTTCTGGTTGCCAGCGATTTTGACAGCTACTTTGATACACAGCGTGTTGTGGATGCAGTATTTCGTGATAGCGTGGGCTGGAACCGGATGGCCATTCTCAACACGGCAAGGGTTGGCTGGTTTTCATCTGACCGGACCATCGCCAGCTATGCCAAAGATATATGGGGTGTTTCGCCTCGCCATACCTAGTGGGATAATATGGACCTGATTGACCAAAAAACCGCGCAAGCGCTGAGTGAAGGCAACATAACCAATCCGTTTGCGGTGTTGGGGCTGCATGACCTTGGCGGCCAACTGGCCCTGCGCGCTTTTGTGCCCGAGGCCGAAAGCATCGAGGTGCTGGATGCCGCGTCTGAAAAGGTGGTTTTTGCGCTGGCACCGGTGCCGGGTGCTGCCGGGGTGTTTGCCGGGCTGGCCCCCAAGGGCAGCGCCCGCTTTGCCTACCGGCTCAAAGCCAGCAAAGGCCCGCATCAGTGGATAATCGATGACCCTTACCGCTTTGGCCCGGTGCTGGGCGAACTGGACGAATACCTGATCGGCGAGGGCGCGCACCGCAACCTGTGGGAGGTGATGGGCGCGCATATAACCAACCACGAGGGCGTGGATGGCACGAATTTTGCCGTATGGGCCCCCAATGCCAGCCGCGTTTCGGTGGTGGGCGATTTTAACGGCTGGGACGGGCGCAGAAACATCATGCGCAGCCGCGGCCAAACCGGCGTGTGGGAAATATTCCTCCCCGGTATTGGCGAAGGCGAGGCTTATAAATTCGAGCTGCTGGACCCGGCCGGCAACCTGTTGCCGCAAAAGGCCGACCCGTTCGCCTTTGGGGCCGAACACCCGCCGAAAACCGCCTCGGTGGTGCGCCGGCTCAAAGGCCACGAGTGGCAGGATAAGGGCTGGATGGCCAAGCGCGACGCGCTGCAACGGTTCGATAAGCCGATTTCGATTTACGAGGTGCATCTGGGCTCCTGGAAGCGGGTGGCGGGCGAGGGTAACCGCCCGCTTTCCTATATCGAACATGCCGCGCAGCTGGTAGGCTATGCCAAGGAAATGGGCTTTACCCATCTTGAGTTGATGCCGGTGAGCGAATTTCCGTTTGACGGCTCATGGGGCTATCAGCCGGTCGGGCTATATGCACCGACCATCCGCTTTGGCGTGCTGGAAGAGTTTCGCGCCTTTGTCGAGGCCTGCCATGCCGCCGAAATCGGGCTGATACTTGACTGGGTGCCGGGGCATTTCCCCGAAGACGCCCACGGGCTCGGCAAATTTGACGGCACCCCGCTTTATGAGCACGCCGACCGCAAAGAAGGCTTCCACCCTGACTGGAACACGCTGGTTTATAATTATGGTCGCCGAGAAGTGCGCAATTTTTTAACCGCCAATGCCAGCTATTGGCTGATTGAGCACCATATTGACGGGCTGCGGGTGGATGCGGTGGCCTCGATGCTTTACCGCGATTATTCCCGCAAAGAGGGTGAATGGGTGCCCAACATCCATGGTGGCCGCGAAAACCTTGAAGCCATATCGTTCCTTCAGCACATGAACGAGCTTAGCTATGGCGACATGCCCGGCATTATGACCATTGCCGAAGAAAGCACCGCCTTTCCCGGGGTGAGCGCCCCCACGAGTGCCGGCGGGCTTGGCTTTGGCTTCAAGTGGAATATGGGCTGGATGAACGACACGCTTTCCTACATGGAACAAGACCCTGTTCACCGCAAATACCACCACTCAAAAATGACCTTCGGGCTGCACTACGCCTTTTCCGAAAATTTCATCCTGCCGCTCAGCCATGACGAAGTGGTGCACGGCAAAGGCTCGATGCTGGATAAAATGCCCGGTGGGGGTGATGAGAAATTTGCCAATCTGCGGGCTTATTACGGCTTTATGTGGGGCCACCCCGGTAAAAAGCTGCTGTTTATGGGCAATGAGTTTGCGCAAGGGCTGGAGTGGAACCATGATAGAAGCCTTGACTGGCATTTGCTGGAACACTCGCTGCACAAAGGCATGCAAGCCCTGATCCGTGATCTCAATATGCTCTATGCGGCCACGCCCGCGCTTTATGAGCTTGATAGCAAGCCCCATGGCTTTGAATGGATAGAAGAAAACGCGGATGAAGAGTCTGTTTTTGCATGGGTGCGGCGCGGCAACGCGGGCGCGGCGCCGGTGTTGGTAATTGCTAATTTCACCCCGATCGAGCGCCAAAACCGGCGCATAGGGGTGCCGGAAGCGGGTTTTTGGGCCGAGCGGCTCAACAGTGACAGCGCATATTATGGCGGCAGCGGCATTGGCAATATGGGCGGTAAAGCCAGCGAGCCTATCGCGGCGTCGGGGCGGGCGCATTCAATCAGCGTGACGCTGCCACCGCTATCCACACTATTTTTCGAGCTTGACAGGGGCTGAACAGAATTTGGGTGCAACAAGGGAGAAAGAGCAATGAATGAACGTGATACGCACAGGCTTGCGCAGCAAACCATGGCGTTTGTGCTGGCAGGGGGGCGCGGCAGCCGCCTGAAAGAGCTTACAGACACCCGCGCCAAACCGGCGGTTTATTTTGGCGGCAAAAGCCGGATCATTGATTTTGCGCTCTCCAACGCGGTGAATTCGGGCATTCGCCGCATCGGCGTGGCCACCCAGTATAAGGCCCACAGCCTTATTCGCCACCTGCAGCGCGGCTGGAGCTTCTTTCGTGCCGAGCGCAACGAAAGCCTCGATATCCTGCCGGCGTCACAGCAGATGGGTTCGGATAACTGGTATAGCGGCACCGCCGATGCGGTGGCCCAGAATATTGATATCATCAAGGGCTACGGAGCCAAATATATCCTTATTCTGGCGGGTGATCATATCTACAAGCAGGATTATTCCCACATGATCCGCCAACATGTTGAAACCGGTGCCGATGTTACCGTGGGCTGCATCGAGGTGCCGCGCATGGAAGCGGTGGGTTTCGGGGTTATGAAGGTTGATAAAAGCGACCGTATCCTTGATTTTGTTGAAAAACCGGCAGACCCGCCAGCGATGCCCGACCACCCCGATATGGCGCTCGCCAGCATGGGGATATATGTGTTTGAGGCCGAATACCTGTTTGAGCTGTTGCGCAAGGATGCGAACAACGCTGGTTCCAGCCATGATTTCGGCAGTGATATCATCCCCGATATCGTGAAAAACGGCAAGGCGATCGCGCATCCGTTTAGCCGTTCCTGTGTGCGCTCGGGCAATGAGCCAAAGCCCTATTGGCGCGATGTCGGCACCATCGATGCCTTCTGGCAGGCCAATATTGACCTGACGGATTTCACCCCGGAGCTTGACCTTTATGACCATGAATGGCCGATCTGGACCTATTCGGAACTGACGCCCCCCGCCAAGTTTATCCATAACGAAGAGGGCCGGCGCGGGCTGGCGACCTCCTCCATGGTGTCGGGCGGCTGCGTGATTTCGGGCTCGCAATTGCACCGCTGCCTGATGTTTACCGGCGTGCGGGTGAATTCGTTTTCCAAACTCGAGAGGGTGATCGCCATGCCTTACGTGATTATTGGCCGCAATGCCCGCCTCACCAATGTGGTGATCGACCGCGATGTGGTGATCCCCGAAGGGCTGATTGTGGGCGAAGACGCGGTGCTCGATGCCCAGCGCTTCCGCCGCTCCGAAGGTGGTATTTGCCTGATCACCAAACCAATGATCGAGGCGCTGGGACATTAGCATGAACCTTCTTTTCGTTGCGTCCGAATGCGCGCCATTTGTTAAAACCGGTGGTTTGGCCGATGTGATTGGCGCGGTGCCAAAAACACTGGCCAGCATGGGGGTGCGTGTAAAAATAATGCTGCCCGCCTATCCGGCGCTGGCGGGCATAATGGCGCAGGGAAAGACGGTGCTAAAGCTTGAAAACCTGCATGGCGGCCCGGCCCGGGTGGTGGCCGCCAGCGCCGGGGGGCTGGCGCTTTTGCTGCTCGACGCCCCGCATCTATATGACCGCCCAGGCGCGATATACGCAGGCCCCGACGGGCAGGATTGGTCGGATAACCATTTGCGCTTCGGGGCGTTGGCGCAGGTGGCGGCAGAGGTCGCGATTGAAGGGGTGGATGGCTGGAAACCCGATATTGTCAACGCCCATGACTGGCAGGCAGGGCTGCTGCCTGCCTATTTGCGCCAGTCCGTCAAGCCGGTGCCGCCTGCTGTGCTCACCATCCACAATATCGCCTTTCAGGGTGTTTTTGGCGCCGAAACCCTTGGCCCGCTGGGCTTGTCGGATGACCTTTTTACGCCCGAGGGCATGGAATACTGGGGCAAGCTCAGCTTTTTAAAAGCCGGCATTGCTTTTTCCGACAAAATAACCACCGTCAGCCCGACCTATGCGCGGGAATTGCTGCTGCCCGAATTTGGCATGGGGCTCGAGGGCATTTTACAGGCGCGACGCGGTGATCTTTCGGGTATTCTGAACGGGATAGACCTTGATATCTGGAACCCGGAAACCGATGCAGACCTGCCGCGCCCGTTTTCGGCCCGCGCCCTCAAACGCAAAGCGGCCAGCAAAGCGGCGGTCGAATCCCGCTTTGACCTGACATCCAAGCCCGATGCGCCGCTATTTTGTGTGGTCAGCCGCCTGACTGAGCAAAAGGGGCTGGATTTGCTGCTGGAAGTGCTGCCCGGGCTGGTGGGGCGCGGCGCGCGCCTTGCGGTGCTTGGCAATGGTGAAAAAGCGCTGGAGGCCGGATTTATTGCGGCGGCGCACCGGTTCAAGGGCGCGGTGGGCACCATTATCGGCTATGACGAGTCACTCTCGCATCTGATGCAGGGCGGCTGTGATGCTATCCTGATCCCGTCGCGCTTCGAGCCCTGCGGGCTGACCCAGCTTTACGGGCTACGCTATGGCACACTGCCGGTAGTGGCGCGCACCGGTGGGCTGGCCGACACGGTGATAGACGCCAATGACGCCGCTTTGGTGGCGGGTTGCGCCACCGGTGTGCAATTTGCGCCGGTCACGGCGGCGGCGCTGGATCAGGCAATCAGCCGTATTTGTGATCTTTACGCCCAACCCAAGCTTTGGGCCGCGATGCAGCGCCGCGCCATGCGCCACCCGGTCGGTTGGGCGCAATCTGCCCAGGCCTATCTGGACCTTTATACTTCACTGGATGGCAAGCCGAGATGAAAAACCCGCTACGCTCCGGCAGCCCCCGCCAGCTTGGCGCGCGCCATGATGGCGAGGGCACCAATTTTGCGGTTTTTTCCGCCAATGCCACCCGGATGGAACTATGCGTTTTTTCGCCCGATGGCGGCACCGAGCTGGCCCGCCACAGCCTGCCCGAGCGCAGCGGGGCCATATGGCATGGCTATGCGCCCGGCCTTGCCCCCGGCACGCCCTATGGCTTTCGTGCCCATGGCTCTTATGCGCCCGAGCAGGGCCACCGCTTTAACCCCAATAAATTATTGATGGACCCCTACACCCGCGAGTTTTGTGGAAACTGGAGCAACCACAAAGCCACGCTTGGCTATGATGCGCGCTCCTCCGGGCAAGACCTTTCTTTTGATGCCCGCGACAGTGCGCCCTATGTGGCCAAATCGGTGGTATCGGCGCCGTCACTTTTCACCAGTTCGGCCCCGAAAGCCCAAAGCGACTGGCGCGAGGCGCTGATTTATGAAGCCCACCCCAAAGGCCTGACACAGCAAAACAGGCAGGTGCCGGAGGCGGTGCGCGGCACCTATGAGGGCCTTGCCAGTGAGCCGATGATCGCGCATTTGCAGGATCTCGGGGTCGATACCATCGAGCTTTTGCCGGTGCACAGCTTTATTGATGATAATTTTCTGGTTGAAAAAAGCCTGCGCAATTACTGGGGTTATAATACCATCGGCTTTTTCGCCCCCGAGCCGCGCTATTTTGGCCCCGCCGGGCTGGCCGGCTTTCGCGGCATGGTGCAGCGCTTTCATCAAGCCGGTATCAAGGTTATTCTTGATGTGGTTTATAACCACACCGCCGAGGGTGACCAGCGCGGGCCGACGCTGTGCTATCGTGGGCTTGATAACGCCTCTTATTATTCGCTGATCAACGGCCAGCCGCGTTATTATGTCAATGATACCGGCTGCGGCAATACCGTGAATGTGGCCAACCCGCATGTGCTGCGTTTGGTGATGGATAGCCTGCGCTTTTGGGTGCAGTATATGGGGGTTGACGGCTTTCGCTTTGATCTGGCCACCACGCTTGGCCGCGAAAGCCACGGGTTTGACCGGCGCGGCGGCTTTTTTGACACCATTAGGCAAGACCCGGTATTGGCAGAGGTCAAGCTGATTGCCGAACCATGGGATCTCGGCCCCGGCGGCTATCGGCTCGGGGAGTTTCCGCCCGAGTTTTCCGAGTGGAATGACGCCTATCGTGACAGTGTGCGCCGCTATTGGCGCGGTGATAGCCATAGCGCGCAGGAACTTGGCGCGCGCTTGCTTGGCTCTGCTGACAAGTTTGACCGTGACGGGCGGCGGGCATGGTCATCGGTAAATTTCCTGACCTCGCATGACGGTTTTACCCTCGCCGACGTGACCCGCTATAACCGGCGACATAACCAAGCCAATGGCGAAAACGGGGCTGACGGGCACCACAATAACCACAGCGATAATTGCGGGGTGGAGGGCGAAACCGACGATAAAACCATCCGGCAAAAGCGGGCGCGGCGGCAGCGCAATATGCTGGCCACCTTGTTTCTTTCGCAAGGCACACCGATGCTGCTGGCCGGTGATGAAATATCAAATTCGCAAAGCGGCAACAATAACGCCTATTGTCAGGATAACCCGACCGGCTGGGTCAACTGGGACGGGGCCGACACCGAATTGCAGGGTTTTGTCGCCAATCTCGCCGCCTTTCGCCGCGCCCACAAAACCCTGCGGCAATCGCGGTTTTTGCATGGTGCGCGCCGCCCGGGGGATAACCTGCCCGACGTGGAATGGGCCGATTTTAAGGGCGAGGCCTTGCGCTGGCGCGACCCGGGGCTTTCAAACTTTTGCCTTATTTTGCGCGGTTCGGCCGAAACAAGCCAGCCAGACGCAAAAAGGGATTGTGTGTTTTTGGTGTTTAACCGCGGGGGCGAGCCTGCTGATGTAAAGCTGCCAGCCGCGCCCTCAGGCTATCATTGGTTGCGCGCGGTTGATACCGCAGCCACTGACACCTTCCAGATTTGTGAAATCGGGCCGGATAGTATTATCGCCGCAGAAAACTCGGTTGTGGCGCTGGTGCTGATGGAAAATGGCACAGCACCATAGCTTGCCCAAAACACTGCCATAAAAGGGAGAGAGTACAATGAGCATCGAGACCATTTCCTGCACACCGGTTACGGGGCAAAAACCCGGCACTTCGGGCCTGCGCAAAAAAACCCGGGTTTTCATGCAGCCCGGCTATTTGGAAAGCTTTATCCAGGCCACATTTAACGCCATTGGCGGGGCGGCGGGCAAGGTTTTTGTGGTCGGAGGGGACGGGCGATATTTTAACCAGCCCGCCATTCAGACCATTTTGAAAATGGCGGCGGGAAATGGCGCGGCCGGGGTGATTGTCGGGCAAAACGGGCTGCTTTCCACCCCGGCGGCCTCGCACCTGATCCGGCTCAACAAGGTCGATGGTGGTTTGATATTGTCTGCCAGCCACAATCCGGGCGGGATAGACGAGGATTTCGGGGTGAAGTATAATATCGGCAATGGCGGCCCCGCGCCGGAAGCGGTGACCGACGCGATTTTTGCCCATACCCAAAGCCTGAGCGAATATCGCATTGCCAAACTGCCCGATATTGATCTCGGCCGCATCGGGGCGGCTTCGCTTGGGGAAATGCAGGTCAAGGTGGTTGATCCGGTGGCGGATTATCAGGCGCTGATGGAGCGCTTGTTTGATTTCGCCAAAATCCGGGCGCTGTTTGCCGGTGGTTTTACCATGCGGTTTGACGCGATGCACGCGGTGACCGGCCCTTATGCCACGGCCATTTTGGAGGGTGCGCTGGGCGCGCGCAAAGGCAGCGTGGTAAACGCCGTGCCGTTGCCGGATTTCGGCGGTGGCCACCCCGACCCGAACCCCGTTTGGGCCAAACCGCTGATGGATTTGATGATGTCGGACGCCGCGCCCGATTTTGGGGCCGCTTCCGATGGCGATGGTGACCGCAACATGATTGTTGGCCGCGGGGTTTATGTGACACCTTCGGACAGCCTCGCGGTGCTGGCGGCCAATGCGCATTTGGCCCCGGGCTATAAAACCGGGCTGGCCGGTATTGCCCGCTCGATGCCAACCAGCGCCGCCAGTGACCGTGTGGCCGCCAAACTTGGCGTTGAAGCCTTTGAAACCCCGACTGGCTGGAAATTTTTTGGCAACCTGCTCGATGCGGGCCGCGTTACCATTTGCGGCGAGGAAAGTGCGGGCACGGGCTCAAACCATGTGCGCGAAAAGGATGGGCTTTGGGCGGTGCTTTTATGGCTCAATATTCTGGCCGAGCGCCGACAACCGGTAGCCGAGATCATGGCTGGGCATTGGCAAAGCTTCGGGCGGGACTATTATTCCCGCCATGATTACGAGGCGATTCCGCTCGCGGCCGCCACCAGCCTGATGGAAGGCCTGGGCGCGCGCTTGCCCGCCCTTGAAGGGCAGGTGTTTGCCGGGCTGACTGTCAAAAAAGCCGACGCGTTTGCCTATCTTGATCCGGTGGATGGTTCGGTGAGCGAAAACCAGGGCTTGCGCATTTATTTTGCGGGCGGGGCGCGCGCGGTGCTGCGGCTTTCCGGCACCGGCACCGAAGGGGCGACCTTGCGCATTTATCTTGAGCAATATGCGCCGCCAGCGGGCAACCACGGGCTGGATGCGCAAGACGCTTTGAGCAAACCGGTGGCCGCAGTGGCCGAGATCAGCCAGCTGGCAGCGCTTACCGGCCGCACCACGCCCGATGTAATGACCTAGCCGCCAATACCGGCGCGATTATGGGGGGCTGTCAGGTCCATTTCAGGGCCAACCGGCACCACGCGCGAGGGGTTTATGGTTTCGTGGCTGGCATAGTAGTGGTTTTTGATATGGTCCATATGCACGGTTTCAGCAATGCCGGGCTGCTGGAACAGATCACGCAAATAGCCGGAAAGGTTGGCATAATCGGCTATCCGCCGGATATTGCATTTGAAATGCCCGACATAGACCGGATCAAAGCGCACCAGTGTTGTGAATAGCCGCCAGTCAGCCTCGGTAATGCTTGCACTGGTCAAATAGCGCTGCTGGCCGAGCTTTTCATCCAGCCAGTCCAGGGTTTCGAATAGCGGCAAAACCGCTTCTTCATAGGCGGCCTGCGTGGTGGCGAAACCGGCTTTATAAACCCCGTTATTGACATTGCTGTAAATCCGCGTGTTCAGGCTGTCGATTTCGGTGCGCAAATGCGCCGGGTAATAGTCTCCGGCTTTGGCGCCGATACTGTCAAAGGCGCTGTTGAACATGCGGATGATTTCGGAGGACTCGTTAGAAACGATGCTGTTGGTTTTCTTGTCCCACAATATCGGCACGGTCACGCGGCCCGAGTAATCGGGCTTGGCTTTGGTGTAGATCTGATGGGCGAATTCGGCACCGTTCACCCTGTCGCGGATCACGCCGGGGCCATCAGCGAAAGTCCAGCCGTTTTCGGCCATATACCAGTGCACCACCGAAAGCGAGATCATGTCTTCCAGACCCTTCAGCGCCCGGAAAATAAGGGTGCGGTGCGCCCATGGGCAGGCGTAGGAAACATAAAGGTGATAGCGCCCCGCCTCGGCCTTGAAACCCGCGATGCCGCTTGGCCCTGCTGCGCCATCCGGTGTTATCCAGTTGCGAAACTGCACCGCTTTTCTTTTGAAGCGACCGCCGGTTGAGGTGGTGTCATACCATTCATTTTGCCAAACACCGTCTACGAGTTTACCCATTTTGAAATATCCCTTTTTATGCGCATCAATGAGCCGGCTGAATGAAGGTGTTGTTGCGCAGGTCCCGCATCGCCTGCATGATTTCTTCTTTGGTGTTCATCACTATCGGGCCGTGCCATGCCACCGGCTCCTGAATGGGCGCGCCGGAGACCAGCAAAAACCGGATACCATGTTCACCCGCCTGCACCGATATTTCCTCACCGGTGCCAAACTGGACCAAAGTGCGGTCGCCCGACATATCGCGGATATTGACCTCCTCGCCCTGCACCTCTTTTTCGAGCAATACCCCTTGCGGCTTCGAGGCATCGGCAAACTGGCCCGACCCATCGAAAACATAGGCAAAGGCGCGGCGGTAGGTATCGATTTTGAAGGTTTTGCGCAGGCCCGCAGGCACAAAAATATCAAGGTATTGCGGGTCTGCCGCGATGCCATCCACCGGCCCGCGTTTGCCCCAGAATGAGCCGATTATAATTTTTACGCTGGTGCCGTCATCATCGGTCACCACCGGAATTTCGCTGCTCTCAATGTCCTGATAGCGCGGGGCGGTCATTTTCAGGCTGGCGGGCAGGTTGGCCCAAAGCTGGAAGCCGTGCATCTGGCCACCGGCATTCCCTTTGGGCATTTCCTGATGCATAATGCCTGATCCTGCGGTCATCCACTGCACATCGCCCGCGCCAAGCGTGCCTTGGTTGCCAAGGCTGTCACCATGTTCCACGGTGCCGTTGAGCACATAGGTGATGGTTTCAATACCCCGGTGCGGGTGCCACGGAAAGCCCTTCAAAAAATCTTCCGGGTTTTCGTTGCGAAAATCGTCAAACAGCAAAAACGGGTCCAGCATATCGGGGTTATGAAACCCGAAAGCACGGTGCAGTTTAACCCCGGCGCCTTCCATGGTTGGCACGGCTTTGCTGGTGGCAATGGCTGGTCTGAGGGACATGGGCTTGCTCCTGATTGCGGCAAAGGCTGCGAGGGCCAAACTGCCAATGAAGTGTTAAGGTTAGGATAGTGGCTATACCTGCCGAGCGTAAGGTGCCAAATTTCGGTGAGCCGGTTCCAGAAACCAGAACGGCTGCGGGTATTGGCGCATATCAGCCGCGCCCTAGTTTTCGCGAAAGGCGCGGTTGAAGTAGTCAGCCAGTGGTTTGATCAGGTAGGTGAAGGGGGTGCGCGCCTCGGTTTTGATGAAGGCCTCCACCGGCATACCGGGGATGAGCTCCTGCCCCGCCAGTTTTTCCAGCTCGCCCGGATCGGGGCGCAGATCGGCGGAATAATAGCTGATACCGCTGCGCTCGTCGGTGAAAACATCGGGCGATATATTGGCGACTTTACCAAATATTTCCGGTGTTGTGCGCTGCTCAAAGCTTGAAAACCTGAGCGTGGCGGGCTGGCCAAGCCTGATCTGGTCAATATGCTGGGTGGGTATGCGGGTGCGAATAATCAGTGGTTCGTCTTGCGGGATGATATACATGATCGGTTCGGCGGGCTGCACCACGGCGCGGGTGGTATGCACCGCAAGATCATAAACCACGCCGCCACGCGGGGCGCGCACCGTGAGCCTGTCCAGCACCTCGAGCAGCGATAGCCGGTTTTGCCGAAGCTCGATTTCGCGGGGTTGCAGCTCGCGCAGCGCGGTTATGGCCTCTTCGCGCAGGCTGGTCGAGAGCTTGAGCCGCTCGATCTCGATCTCGGCAAGGCGGCCGCGCGCCCCCGCGATATCGGCGTTGAGCGCCCCGATCTGGCCTGAAAGGTTGGCAACCTCGCGACGCAGGGCCGAAACCCGGCTGGCCTGGGTGAGCCCGTTGGCGAGCAGGGATTGCTGGTCGGCCAGCTCCTGTCCGAGCAATTCGGCCTGTTGTCTGAGCGCGCCAAGCTGCGCCTGCGACCCCTCGATCTGGTTGTTGATCTGGTTGCCGCGCTCGCGCCATTGCGAAAGCGCCTCTCCGAGCGAGGCCCGCCGCGCCTCAAACAACCTTTCCTGCCCCTCGATCAGCTCGGCGACTTTGGGCAGGCTTTGCGCGGCCTCCGCTATTTCGGGGTCAAAGACAATGGTGCCTACCCCGTCCCGCTCGGCCAACAGGCGGCTTTTTTGGCCGATCAGCTCATAAAGCTGGCCTTCGGTGATGGCGAGTTCGGATTCGGTCAGCACCGCATCAAAGCGCAGCAGCACTTGCCCGGCGGTCACGGTATCCCCGTCTGCAACCAGGATTTCACCGACAACCCCGCCCTGCGGGTGCTGCACGATTTGCCGGTTGCTTTCAACCTCAACGCGCCCCGAAGTAACGATAGCGCCGGCAATTTCGGCGGAAATCGACCAATAGAGCAGCCCGCCCAGCAGCCCGGCCAGCGCCAGCATGCCAAGCAGCACAAAGCGGCCGGTGCCCCAGCGGTTTTTGGCGGTATTCATGCCGCCCCCTTCGGGGTCATTTCACCCGCGATGGTGCTGTAATTCTGGGTCATGGCTTTTATTACCTCGTCGCGCGGGCCGAATTTGGCAACCACGCCTTCATGCAGCACCAAGGCCAGATCACAGGCGGCAATGCCCGAGGGCCGGTGCGCCATGATTACCACCGCGCCGCCCTTGGCTTTGAAAGCATTGATCGCGGCATCAAGCGCAATGCCACCGTGGGAATCAAGATTGGCGTTTGGCTCGTCCAGCACCAGCAGCACCGGATCATCATAAAGGGCGCGCGCCAGCCCTATGCGCTGTTTCTGGCCGCCGGAAAGCCGTGCGCCGCCGTTTATTTTGGTGTCATAACCTTGTGGCAGCTTCAAAATCATCTCATGGGCATCGGCTTCTTTTGCGGCTTTAATCACCTTTTCGGAATCGGGTGCAAGGCTGAGCCGGGCGATATTTTCCGAAATTGTGCCGTCAAACAGCGCTACATCCTGCGGCAAAAAGCCGATATAGCGGCCAAGATCAGCGGCGTTATATTGATCGAGCGCCGCGCCATCGAGCCGGATCTTGCCCGATACCGCCGGCCAGATGCCGGTAAGCACCCGGGCCAAGGTGGATTTGCCCGACGCACTTTCGCCGATCACGGCCAGCGCCTGCCCGGGCTCGACCCGGAAAGACACCATCCGCAAAGTGGCCATATTTTCACCGGGTGGCACGACGGTTACCTTGGCCAGCTCCAAATAGGCTTTGGGGCGGGGCAGGTCGGTGCGGGCCGCGGCTTCGGGCATGGCCCCGAGCATCAGCGAAAGCGCTTTGCGGCCCTGAAGGGCGCGCTGCACCAGCGCCCATTGGGCAATGGCCTGCTCAACCGGGGCCAGCGCACGGCCCATCAGGATAGAACCGGCGATCATCGCGCCCGCGGTCAGCTCGTTTTGCAGCACCAGCCAGGCACCCAGCGCCAACATAGCACTTTGCAAAAACAGCCGCAGGGTTTTGGAGAGCGCCGAAAAAAAGCCGGTGCGATGCGCGGCGCGGATATTTGTTTCGAGCGCGGCGCTGCGGGCCGTGCCCCAGCGTGCCAATGCATCGGCCTGCATCCCCAGCCCGTGCACCGCCTCGGCCTGCCCGCGAAAGCTTTCGGAAAGCGCCTGTGCCTGCGCGGCCTCGCGCCCGGCTTCAAAAACCGGGCGGCGGGTGAGATACTGGTTGAGAATGGTAATGACAATAAGCAGCGCGCCCCCCCCCAGCGCCAGCCAGCCCAGCAGCGGATGGAAAATAAAGATCGCCGCCAGAAAGATCGGGGTCCAGGGCAGGTCAAACACCGCGAAAAGCGCCGGAGAGGCCAGCAGCCGCTGCATTGATTCGAGGTCTTGCAACCCCGAATCGGGCCGGGCCCGCATCTCGGCCGAAACCGCGCGTTTCAGGGTGGCCGAAAATACCCGCGCGTCGAGCGAGGCTTGCACCCCCGCCCCGATCTGGGCGGCCACGCGGCCACGGGCAAATTCAAGCACGCCCATGATACCATAAAGCAGCACCACCAGCGCCAAAAGCGCCACCAGCGTTTCTTCCGAGCGCGAGCCAAGCACCCGGTCATAGACCTGCAGCATAAAAAGCGGCCCGGTGAGCATGAGTAAATTGGTAAAAATGCTAAACAGCCCAACCGAAAAAATTGACCCGCTCCAGCGCCGCAAAACCGCTGAAATTTCGGCACCGCCAATTTTCATAAGCCGGCTGTGGTCCATTCATTGCCCTCTTTTCAAATCTGCGCCAATGGGCTGCCTGTCGCCTGCCCTGAATTTAGGCCTTTCAGCCAGACTCGATATTCTGGTATTATCACCTAAATAAAGAATGTATGCGCGTGGTTTTTTTAGCTTCACATTGGAAGTATCGGTATGAACGCAAAAGTAAAAATTTTCAACTGGGTGATTGGCGCGGCGCTCATTTCCTCTCTCGGGGCGTGTGCTTCGGGGCAAAATCTGCCTGATGGCGAAATTTACGACCCGTTCGAAGATACCAACCGCTCGGTCCACGCGTTCAACAAGGCTCTGGACAGCGCCGTGGTTGGGCCGGTTTCCGAAGTTTACGGCAGCGTTATACCCAAAGATATTCGCACTGTTGTTGAAAACACCGCCCGCAATTTTGGCGAGCCAAATGCCTTTGTAAACCATATGTTACAAGCAGATGGCGATGCAGCAAGCAACACATTGACCCGGTTTTTGATCAATTCAACCATCGGCATTGGCGGCCTGTTTGACCCCGCGGCCGATATGGGCCTGTTTGAGGAACCCACCGATTTTGGCGAGACCCTGGCGGCATGGGGCGTGGGCGAGGGGGCCTATGTGGAACTGCCGGTATTGGGGCCGAGCACGGTGCGCGACTCGATCGGTATTGCGGTGGATCTGGCGATCGATCCGCTAAATTATCTGGTCACCCGCGAGCAGGCCTACTATTTGCTGGCCCTGCGCGGGGTGAACCTGATCGGCAAACGAAACAGTTATGATGACCTTATAACGGTGCTGCTTTACGAATCAGCCGATAGCTATGCCGCCCAGCGGCTATCTTATATGCAAAACAAACGCTTCGCCGTGTCTGGCGAAACCGTGCTCGATGACCTGGAGGACCCCTATGCCAACTAACCACCCAAACCGCCGCCATCTGCTGGTCGGCGCTGCCGCTGCCATGCTGCCGCTGCCCGTATTGGCACAGAGTGAAGCTGCCGCCACTTCCTATGTTCAACGGGTGATCGACGATGTTTTCGGTATTATCAATTCCGGGCAATCCGAGGCCCAGATTCTGCGCCGGTTCAAGCGGGTTTTTACCTCCTATGCCGATATCAACATTATTGCGCGCTCGGTGCTTGGCCCGCCCTATCAAACCTTGAGCGCGCGCGAGCAAAGCGCTTTTTCCGATGCGTTTGGCAATTATCTGACCGACAAATACGGGCGGCAGTTTCGCGAGTTTCAGGGGGCGGAAATTACCATCATCCGCAGCCGCGATGCGGGCTCGAAGGGGGTTTTGGTTAATTCCGAGGTCCGCCAGCCGGGCCAGTCTCCCTATGCGCTTGACTGGCAGGTGTCTGATCGTTCGGGCCGTATCAAGCTGATCAACCTGATCATCGAAGGTATTTCGCTGCTGTCTTCCGAGCGCGAAGAGGTGCGGGCCATGCTGGCGGCACGCCGAAACGATGTGGGTGCCCTTACAGCCTATATGGCGTCGATTTAGGCATTGGCGCATGCGCCTGCTGCCTTACGGGCTGGCCTATCTGGCTTTTGCTGCCGGGCTGGTTTTTGTGGTGTGGCAGTTTTCCTACCGCGAGGCGCTGGCGCAGCTTTCAACGGGCGCAGAGGCCAACCTTTCTCTGGCCGCTGACCGGCTGGTGGGGCGGCTTGAGCGCTACCGCGTTTTGCCCGCCATTCTGGCGCGAGATCGCGTATTTTTGGAGGCGCTGGAAGGGCGTAAC
>Ga0316205_10001129_pt1 | contig 36984 bp, 47 predicted proteins | sample 3monthpyrite_MG_FD_204941 | JGI IMG/M metagenome (GOLD analysis project Ga0316205, IMG submission 204941) | Microbial mat bacterial communities from mineral coupon in-situ incubated in ocean water Damariscotta River, Maine, United States -... | ecosystem: Environmental > Aquatic > Marine >...
GTATTTAATCCCAGTGTTATTTGGCTACCTAGCGTATAAACACCCTAACAAATCGCTCAAGAACGGGACGCGCGAAAAACTGCGCGCCCCTTAGCTCAACCGTTATAAGGCATAGAGAACAATGAGTACAAACTTGTTAATAGCAATAATTGTTTGGTTTGCAATTTCCTTTGCTGTAACCGTTTTAGTATTTAAGGCTAAAAATACCAAGTTACAGAAAATAATGCTGCTAATTGCTATTTGGTGCATTCCATTTATAGGGTGCGCAATTGTGCTGTTTACTTTATTGGGCTCAAATAAAAGGCCTTGGAATAACCCAGATATATCTGGTACTCCTGATGCAATGGAAGCGCCACACGATGGCGGTGAATAATCTTAAATATGAGTGATTTTATGCAAATGCCTTATAACAAATCACTCCATCGGACGCACTTGTCTGTCACGCCTTTTGCGGAGCAAAAGTCTTGCCAGCCTGCGTTCGCCGCTGAGCCCAACCGTTATAAGCATAAGAACAAGGAAGTCATATGAGAAAGACATTTCTGATAGTTTTGTTCATTTCCCTCTTGCCAGGATGCGGAAAAAAAGAATCGAGAAATGCTTCCGCAGCTGAAAAGAACCTTACTTTTAAATGTGAGCAGAAACTCCCAGAATTCACCTTGGGCCCATACTCTGACCCATCACAAAAGGAGCTAAATACTCTCTGCGAATGTGTTTGGGGCCATATGGGCGGGTGGGCGAGAGAAACGTCTATAGCTATAGTAGAAGGTAGAGCTATGGTGGAAGGTAGAAGTAAGAAAACATCTGAAATGCTTAAGCAAGTTTTCCCAAGTCGCTTTGGAGGCCTTATGCAAGCATGTGGAGCAGGAAAGCTTTGAATGCTTATAACAAATCACTCCATCGGACGCACTTGTCTGTCACGCCTTTTGCGGTGCAAAAGCCTTGCCAGCCTGCGTTCGCCGCTGAGCTCAACCGTTATAGCGCAAAGTGATGAAGAAACTTAAAGACATATATACAGATATCTGCTCTGCAACAAGTGAAAATAGAAATGAGATCTATAGGCACTTTAGGGTAATAGCTAAAAATAATAGGAAAGATCTTGAAGAACTCACTAGTTCTATTACGTTAAATGAAGATTCATGTCTTTTTGAAATATATGAAGCATTATCTGAAGACAGCTTAGAGTATGAGAGGTTTTATATAGCAGAGCTTGAGAGACTGCTACAAATGGCAGAGAATGAACCTAATAACTTAAATATCTATGAAACGCTTGAAGCCTATTCATTTATTGCAGTAAAAAACATAGCTTCATTAAATTCTGCTATTAAGGCTCATTTAAAAAATGTCATGAATTCAAGTCATACTCCAATTAGACGCATATCTACATGGATGCTAGGTGAGTTTATAGATAAAAACAGTAAAGAAGAAATAGCTCTTCTTTATGAAAAACTTACAAATGATACTGATTGGCGAGTGAGAAATATGGCTTCGATTAGCTTGAAAGACATATTTCCTGGTAATCCTAATTATGATTTAAAAATAGTAGATAAAATAAAAACATATGTATTTAGTAAATCGGTGCTTAACTTTGTTGCGCTATAACAAATCACTCCATCGGACGCACTTGTCTGTCACGCCTTTTGCGGAGCAAAAGTCTTGCCAGCCTACGTTCGCCGCTGAGCTCAACCGTTATGTGATCTTAAAATGAAAATATTCTTCCTCTTGTTAATGATTGTCTCGCTTAATTTAAGTGCCTCGGAGAAATGTGAGCTTACCGATCAGTATAAAAAGGTTCGGACACAAGCAACACTAACCGTGTACGGAGACGATAACGATTATAGTAGATGCAAAAACGCTACGCGTAATTTTGAATATTGGGCAGCATTTTCTAAATGCGTTAAAAATGAGGGTAAAAACACCGGAAGTAGGTGCGCACATGCGGTTAATAGTAAGAAATATAGACGAGAATTTGATGTAACCCATTGTGAAGTGTTTAAATTTGAGCCAAGTAAGGAACTAGCGCAAAAACTTATAGATGAAAGCGTTAAAATACAAGGCATTGAGAAGTGCAAAAAATAAAACACATAACAAATCGCTCAAGAACGGGACGCGCAAAGAGCTGCGCGCCGCTTAGCTCAACCGTTATGTGACTAAGGATGCGAATGGATGACATTAGAAATAGACATTAAGCTTAACGAGGATTTAGCTAGGTATAGGAGATTAGTGTTAAAAACTTTTATGTTTTATGAGGGAATGTTTCTGGTGGGTTTTGGGATAATTGTGGGGTTAGATTATTATCTAAATGAAAGTGACATTAATATAAAAGGGCTTCTCTTTCTATTTGTTTGTTTTTCAATAGGGGCGGCTGGCCTAGCCTACAACACTTGCCATCCAATAAAAAAGGATTTGTTGAAAAAAATACCTCGATAACTCTAATAAAATAATGGAAAAAATAATAATATATTCACATAACAAATCACTCCAGCGGACGCACTTTGTCTGTCACGCCTTTTGCGGGGCAAAAGCCTTGCCAGCCTGCGTACGCCGCTGAGCTCAACCGTTATGTGCAATAGAGAATAATATGGATATTACTAAAATAGAAAATCATGGTTTCTTGAAATTGATAGAGTTTTCTCTTGAAAACAAAAATTTTTCTATTTCTCAGGCATGTGAAACTACAGGCTTGTCGCCAAAGCAATTTAATTTCGCAAAACATGAAATTTTTGTTCTAAATGGCGCACAAGATGGATACGTTCAGGAAAATGAAATGCAAAGTTGGGAGCTATCTCCTGCAACTTATTTCAATTATTTGCAATATCTCGAGTTCAAGCATTCAATAGAAACGTCACAAAAATCAACTAAACTAGCAATTGGTGCAATAATTGTTTCAGGGGTACTTGCACTTGCCTCTTTAATTGTGAGTATTAATGCAAACACATAACAAATCATTCAAAACCGCAGGGCAAAGAACGCCCTGCTTGGACGGCGCAAAGAGCTGCGCCGCCATTTAATTCAAACGTTAGCTGTATAAGGAAATACAATGAATTGGTTGCAAATGAACGAAGAAGAAATACTGAATATTGTTAATCCTATAATGGATAACCTTATGCAGGCATCAACGGATATCGATCATGAAAAGCATGTAAAACATTTCTCAAAAAGAATGAAAGAAATTGTTACAAAAGAAAACTTAGAAAAACAATGCCAAGAATACCAAGAAGAATTAGGCTATTTCTCTAATCGTGAATTAATCGGCATCATCAGAAAAAACAGCGATGTAAGAGTTTTCTGGAAACAGTGGTATACAAAATCAAAGAATGAATTTCTTGCATTTGTCCACATAGTAGAAACAAATGGAAAACTTGAGGTTGTTAATGCTTCAGTCTCATAAAAAACAGCTAACAAGGCAATCAACTACGCGCGCAAAAAACGCGCGCCGGACGCAGCAAAGCTGCGCCGGTTATTTTAGTCGTTAGGCACCATAGGAAGGAATGTGAAAAAGGATTTCATCATTAGCATTTTAGTTTCAGGGATTCTCGGCGCATTAATATGGGCATTCTCCCCTTATGCAACAGGGATGGCTGAACCATGGGATGCTGAAACACCATATTATTTTATTTGTTTATTTAGCGCCGGGTTCATAACAGGAATACTATGTCCACGTCATATATGGGCAGTGCTTCTAGGCATAGTTATTGGCCAGTTACTCTATATGCTCATCTTTCTTCCATTAGGCCCATTAATTATTATTGGTGTTCCTTTTATGTTTCTTTATGGTCTTCTTGCATTATTAGGCGCATTCTCTGGTGCAGCAACAAGGCGCTTTGTAAAAGGATATTTAACTAGTGCTAATAATCGTGCCTAACAAATCACTCCAACGGACAAACTTGTCTGTCACGCCTTTTGCGGAGCAAAAGCCTTACCAGCCTGCGTTCGCTGCTGAGCTCAACCGTTAGGCGGCAGCATTTAAATATGGATTTTAAATTTTGGATAATGAGTCTAAATAAAAATGAGAAGATCACATATCCCGTAATCGCGATAGTTTCTATAATAATTATAGCATTTTGGGTTAATGTGACGTTCGGGGTAACAAGAGAAGTTACTGGGAATATAATTCGTGTAGGCATTGATTCATCGAGTTATTTTAAATTATCTAGAATGGTTGCAACGGTATCAGTTGGTAAGAATGAAATTGCAATCGTAAAATTACCAGCTGGAACTAACCTTGAAATCGGTGAGGATTTAATTCTGTTAGAAAGAGACATGTTGTTTACAGGTGGCAGGAGCTACTCATATGCAAGAAAAGAAAATTAAACTACCGCCTAACAAATCACTCCATCGGACAAACTTGTCTGTCACGCCTTTTGCGGAGCAAAAGCCTTGCCAGCCTGCGTTCGCCGCTGAGCTCAACCGTTATGCGTAAAACAAGTTCGTCCTTTATGTTGATAGTCTATATTAGTAATAGATGACTTGGAAATACACCATCCAATTGTTCATAGAGAGGGAATATTATTCATGACCTATATACCCGATGATATTAGAGAAAAAATCAGGGAGCAGTTAGAAAGAAGCAATTCGGGCCCCTTTGCTTATATTGTTGGCATCGTTCTAGCAACATTATTCATTGCTCTGCTTGGATTTATACCTGTCCTACTAGAGTCCTATGGTTATGACTGGCTATATACATGGTTTACAAAAAGTGAATGGAATAAGAAAGAGTATTATGCTTTTTATGGTTTAGGGAGCATGCTTATACTGTCTGTAATTATCCAGATAATTGATGGTGACGATGAGTCAAAGTGAAAACATATTGAAAGCGTATAAATCTACGTATAACAAGTCGTTCAAAACGGATTTTTTAAAAGAGGCGCTCTCGTTTTCTTTTAAAAAAACCTTTAACTCAAACGTTAGCCGTACAAAAGGAGGTATCACAAATGATAGAACCAAAAAGCTCGTTTCCCGTGTTTATCGTTAAAGATCTCGATGCAGCAAAATCCTTCTACACAGAGAACCTTGACTTTGATGTTGTTTTCTCTGGTGATTGGTATATTCACCTAGTTTCAAGTACGGGTGTTCAGGTTGGTTTTATGTTGCCAGAACAACCCACACAACCACCAATGTTTCAAAAAACACACTCTGGCGAAGGTGTAATTTTCAGCTTGGAAGTGGAGGATGCAGATGCTGCATTCGTCGTAGCTAAATCTAAATTGCTTAATATCGCACTCGAATTGCGGTCTGAGGATTGGGGGCAGCGACACTTCTGTATTCAGGACCCGAACGGAATCTATTTGGATATTGTTCAATCTTTTGAGCCAACCGAAGAGTATCAGAGTGATTATGTCTCGGAACAATAAACTCAAAGCACAGGTCGGCTAACAAGGTGGTCAACAACGCACACTATCGTTCACTAGGACAGCCTACGCTGCGCTCCGGCTGCCCGTTACCACAACGTTATGCCTAAAATAATTCTTTACTACTCTCTGTTATTAGTTACGGCTTGTTTGTACCATGGATCGGTATATGCTAAATCAAGCCATGAATCCTGTAATGGAGAAGAGATTTATGCGACGGAAGTCTTTAGCATGAAAATGGCCAGAGAGAAGTTGAGTGATGTAGAAATTACGAGAATGGCAAACGAGGGTAACATACATGCCATGCTGTGGTTGGCTTCAACCTATAACCTTGGCAATGGCGTAAAAAAAGATAAAGACAAAGCCCGAGAATGGACCCTGAAAGCGGCACAGCATGGTAGTGGCGAGGCTAAAGTCAGTCTGGCTTTTCATTATCCAGAGAAGCTACGACCCTCTGGCCTATTTAGAATGACCGATTCAGAATTGAAATGGCTGGAACAGGCTGCTGATGAAGGTTACGTCTATGCGCAGTTAATGATGGCCTGGCACTATACCGGTGACACAGGAACTGATGTGCGTGCACCGGCTGATTTTGAGCAAGTTACCAAATGGCTGTTGATTGCAGCGGAGAATGGTTGTGCCGATGCTCAACATGGCCTGGGGCAATTATACTTGCGAAGTAAATCCGTTAGGCTCACTAATCAACAAGCCTACATGTGGTATCTGGTGGGTAGTGCTATTGATAGCAGTTATGATGAAAAACAGATGAAGGAGATCAAAGCCGGTTTAGAACAAAATCTAAAGAAAATGGAAATCGATGCTGCCAGGAATGAAGCTAATCTGTGGCTGGTTAGGTTCAAACAAAGGCAATGAAGATTATTGTAAGGCATAACAAATCAACCAAGTCGACGCCAAAGAGCGGTGCGACTTGTTTCAACCGTTATGCGTTGGTGTATTTATAAAATGGAAGACAAAATAGTAATTGGAATTGTGGTTAGTGTGGTTTTAGGTGCTCACTGGTGGTTATATCTATGGGTGAAGTTCAAGGTTGACGAAGGGGCTATCATGAATTTTTTGCAGAAGTCTGACGGAAATAATTATTGTGATGCAGAGGCAATATCTTCAAATACAAGTATCGCAATAAAGCGTGTTTCTATTGTATGTAGTAAAAGTAAAATCATTAAGAAGAATGACAACGAAAATGAGTCTTGGCGTCTTAATGAAGAATGAAGCGTATAATAAGCTGCCAAAGTCTGAGGCACAGAGAGATGGCGCCTCTGAGCCTAACAGTATGCCGGGAAATGTTTTTTAATTAACTGTGCGGCCTTGTTTTAAAGGGTGTAATGTCATGAGAATCATTTTAAATGCGTACTCTATTCCTGTATCATAAAAAACCTAATCAATAAGCACCCGGAATAAGGTATCAGTAAAAATAAAACGATTATTACTTATGGGACATTCGATATGTTTCATAAAGGTCATTTACGACTATTAGAGCGCGCCAAAGCATTAGGTGACTACCTTATTGTGGGTGTTACTGGCGAAAATTATGATCGTTCTCGTGGCAAGTTAAATGTTATCGAAAGCACACAGAAGCGCGTAGAAGTCATCGAGGCATTAGATTTTGTCGACAAGGTCATTATAGAAAAACATAAAAAACAAAAAGCCAAGGACATGGTGAAATATAATGTTGATATTTTTGCCATTGGTGATGATTGGGAAGGCACATTTGACTACCTGAATGAATACACTCATGTTGAATACTTATCTCGCACAAAAGGCATATCCAGTACCGAACTAAGAAGAGATAACTTTGACGTACTTAAATTAGGTATTGTTGGTCTTGGACGTGATACTCGAGCCTTTATAGATGAAGCCGAGCATGTACCTAACCTGAAGATCAATCGCATCTATTCGCCTGACTTGCCTGCTTTAAAGCAATTCACTCAAAAATGTCCACGCATTAGATATGGCCATGATAATTACGATGAATTCTTAGACACGAGTATTGTTGCCGTCTATATTGATACAGCGCTAGAAGAACATTACTCGCTTATTAAAAAAGCCTTACTTGCCAAAAAACATGTCTTGTGTGAAAACCCGCTGGCACTGCATAAAAGTGAATTAGTGGAACTGCTCTCTTTAGCTAAAAAAGAAAAAGTGTTGCTACTCTCTGCGTTAAAAACGGCTTTTTTACCTGCCTTTGCTCAACTGTTAACCGAGTTGGAGAAAGGAATTATTGGTGATATCAAAGAAGTAAGGGCGACGCGTACTTCACTGTACAAAGAAAAAGATTATCCCGACACTTTCATGGCGCAGGGTGCGACCAATATTTTATCCTCTTACCCTTCTTTGCTGGTTAGTAAAATTTTAGGTGAAAGCAAAGACATTACGTTCTTTGATCAGGGTACTGAGGGGTATGATGTTTCTAATCTTATTATTAGCAAACACAAAGGCGGTGCTATTGGTATTTCTAACGTTGCTACAGGCATTAAGTCAGAGGGCGATGCGGTCATTTCTGGAACCAAAGGCTATGTATATATCCCTTCGCCGTGGTGGTTAACGAAGAAATTTCATGTGCGTTTTGAAGATGAGAATAAAAGCCAAACATTCAGTTATGAATTTGATGGTGGTGGGTTACGCTATATGATTGCCGAGTTTGCTTCACTGATACAACGAGGTATACGCAAGTCTAAGATGTTATCACCTAAAGATATGATTAGAATCAATAGAGTCCTCTTAGAATATAACGAACGAAAAATGAAAGAATTGGAAAAAGTATCGCAATGATTTATGAAGACTACGCCATTTTTACCCCTGGGCCTGTAAAGATGTCTGAAGAAATATTGCAAGTGGGTGCGCAACAAACGCCTTACTTTAGAAATAATGAGTTTTCAGACGTAACCTTCGCTTGCGAAAAGGGGCTTTTAGAAATGGTCAATGCGCCAGAAGGCGCTAAGGTCATCTTCTTAACTGCATCGGGTACGGCAGGTATGGAAGCTGCTGTTATGAACCTCCTAAATATAGATGACAATGCATTAGTGGTTAATGGTGGAGGTTTTGGCGCGCGTTTTGTAAATATTTGTGCGACACATGAGATACCGCACAGCAACTTTAAGGTCAAGAATACCAACTTAAGCGATATAGAAAGTTTAGTGCCGGATGAGTCGTACACCGCGTTAGTGGTTAATGCGCATGAGACATCAGTTGGGCATCTTTACGATCTAAATGCGATAGGAGAGTATGCGAGTAAAAATAACATGCTCACTATTGTTGATGCCATTTCTATGTTGGTAACTGACCCACTCGACATGCAGCAATCGAATATGGATGTTGTGATTGCGAGTTCTCAAAAAGGCCTGGCCTTACCACCGGGACTTACCATGGTGATACTTGCGCCTAAGGCACTCGAAAAACTCCAGGATATAAGTTCTTTATACTTTAATTTTAAAGATTATTTAACCAATGGTGAAAGGGGGCAATCACCCTACACTCCAGCTGTTACGATTATGTTGCAACTAGAAGCCAGACTTAATCAAATAAAAGAGCGTGGAGGTATTGCACAAAGTATCGCTAAGGCAAAAGAAGTCGCAGACTATTTTCGAAAAAGTATAAAAGCATTGCCTTTAAAAGAATATACGCCCTATATGCCAAATGCGATGACCACCTTAACCCCAACCGATGGTAAATCGGCAATGGATATCGTTAATGCCTTAGAGGTAAACCATAAAGTCATGGTGTGCCCTAATGGTGGAGCAGAGCGTGATACTGTTTTTAGAGTCTCCCACATGGGTGAAATGACGAAACAGTATACCGATATACTTATTAATGCCTTGCATGAATATTATGGCGTGGCTAGACCTGAATGATAGAGCCTGAAATTTTACGTAAAGCGCAGCTCATCATGCTCGAGATGCTAATCGAGTTTGATGCCATATGTAAAAAGTACCAACTACATTATTGGTTAGACTCTGGCACCTTATTAGGCGCAGTTCGTCATCAGGGTTTTATCCCTTGGGATGATGATATTGATTTAGCGATGCCGGTTGAAGACTACTGTAAGTTTTTAGAAATAGCTCAAAGCGAGCTCTCGAATGAGATATTCCTTCAAACTTCTAAAACAGATAAAGATTTTAAATTTGATTACATTAAACTCCGTTCTAATAAAGCCCGCATTGTTGAGTTTCACGAAAAAGATAGACAGATAAAATATCACCAAGGCGTGTTTGTTGATATTTTCCCCATGCTGGTCATAGAAAGCACAGAAGCCAATAAAAAACTTTATGACAGTACGCTGAAAGAGATAAGAGATGCATCTTCTACTAGCCTACACACGCCGAATGGCAAAGATGATCCCGTAAAGAGGGCGGCTTTAATTGATGTTTTAAAACAAAAACATCAAGGATGGGGGCCTAATAAAATAAAAGCGAAATCAAAAGTTATATACAGTGGAGAAATGCCAGATGTAGCAGCTTGGTTTGATGTTGAAAAAGTTTTTCCGCTTTCAGTAATGGAGTTTGAAGGGCACACCTTTCCTATTCCAAATAGCCCGAGCCATTGTTTGGATGCCATTTACAGTTTTGACTATCGGCAGCTACCACCTGAAAACAAGCGTATCATTCATGCGCATAGCATTGATTTTTTAAGCAGTCCTTAACAGTTAAATACTTAACAAAGCAGCATAATAAAGAACATATGGACACAATATTATTTTCCGGTGTAGGTTGCGGATTAATTTTTTTGGCTTTTTTCCTGATGAAGAAGCATAAGCATTTTATGTCTCACAGCACTGAAGTGGAAGGTGAGATTATTGATTTCGTTGAAAAATGGCATACCACACGAACTGCGATGGGCGGGGTTGAAGATCAACGATTGCTTAAACATCCTGTTGTGAAATACCGGTATAACAAATCTTATAAATTTCAGTCCGATATGGATGTGACTAAAGAAGCGGTAAAGATTGGTTCTCGTGTTACTGTGCGGATTGATCCAATGCAGCCTAAGGCAGCTAAGTTGGATATGAGTTTAAAAAGTAACTCTTTAATGTTTATATTAATGATTGGGCTTGGCGTGTTTCTTATTGGTATTGGTTCTGTCCAGTTTAAGCCGAGTGATTTTACTAACTTATCGTTATTTGATGACTGGGTTACTTTGGGGTTTGTGGTGATGGGCGGTTTTTACTTATATGTAAAGCTCGGGCCATTGTTTAGTTTTCTTAAGTACAATTCGATTTATACTGAAAATGCGGAAGAGGTGGACTGAAATTAAGTATGCTGTCATTGCGAACACAGTGAAGCAATCCAGCCTACCTCAATAGATTGCCACGCTTCGCTCGCAATGACAATTTACGTGCTTTATCTTTTTGTTCTAACCTTGGCTTTTTTCGGCTTTACAAATGTACCGTCTCTTTTAGCCTTAGCTTCTTTTTTTGCTTTGGCCTTTTTCTTTTCAGCCGCTGTGTGACGTGGCTTATCTTTTCGCTTGCCGTTGGCGCCTTTTGCAGACGGTTTTTTTGTTATAGGTACTTTGCGTTTGGCAACGCGTTCATCGGCAGGAGATGCGCTGGCATCTTTTTCAACGGGTTTTTTCGCTACAGGTATTTTACGCTTAACAACGCGTTCATCGGCACTAGATGCACGAGCGTCTTTTTCAAATGGTTTTTTCTTGGCAGGTGCTTTACGTTTAGCAACACGTTCATTCGCGCGAGAGGCATTGCCTTCCTTACTGAATTCAGAAATCTTTAATTGTTGACCGGCAACCCACACCTTCTTTAGATCATTTACGGTGTCTTTGGCTAAGCCTTTTGGAAGATCGACGAGACTATAATCACCATAGATACTGATCTGGCCCATGTTCTTGCTATCGATACCACCTTCGTTAGCGATGGCACCAACGATGTTGCCAGGTTTAACTTCGTGGCTGTGGCCAACTTCAATGCGGTAACGCACCATGCCTTCTTCCGTTGCTGCTTCAGGACGTGGCGTTCGCTTTCTGTCACCACGGTTGCGATCTCCTCCGCGAGCGCCGCGATCTCCACGAGCGCCTCGGTCATTACGGCGTGGTTGGCGAGAATCATTTTCCCAGTTTTCTTTTGAGCTGCGATGCGGTTTATTTTGCAGTAAGAAGGGAACATCGCCTTGTAGCAAATGCGCTAATGCGGCGGCAATTTCGATTGCTGGAATATTATGTTCCAGCTGGTATTGCTCCATCATTTGATGAAACATACCCAACTCTTCAGTCGCCATGGTATCGGTAATACGCTGTTGGAACTTGGCAATACGATTGTCATTGATGAGCTCGGTTGAAGGTAGCTCCATCATCTCAATTTTTTTGTTCGTCGCTTTTTCAATTGAATGTAGCAGACGTTTTTCACGTGGGGCAACAAACAAGATTGCTTCGCCTGCGCGACCGGCACGGCCGGTACGGCCAATACGGTGGATGTAGGCTTCTGTATCGTAAGGAATGTCATAGTTAATAACGTGACTAATACGCTGAACATCAAGGCCACGCGCAGCAACATCGGTCGCAACCAGAATATCTATTTTTTCTTTCTTTAGGTCATTAATGGTTTTTTCACGTTGATTTTGTTGAATATCACCATTAAGAGCCGCTGCCGAGTAACCACGCGCCTGGAGTTTGTCGGCAAGTTCAACGGTCGCTATTTTTGTTCTTACAAACAGAATCACGGCATCAAAGGGTTCGGCTTCTAAAATACGGGTGAGTGCATCAAGTTTATGTAAGCCACTCACAGGCCAGAAACGTTGGCGAATGGTACTTGCTGTTGCGGTCGTATTTTTGATGGTGACTTGTTCAGGGTTTTCTAAGTACTTGGTTGCAATACGGCGAATTTGCGAAGGCATGGTTGCTGAGAACAAAGCGATTTGTCGTTGTTCTGGTAATTGCTCCATGACCCATTCAACATCATCAATAAAGCCCATGCGTAGCATTTCATCGGCTTCGTCTAATACTAAGGCTTTGAGACCATCTAATTTCATTGTGCCGCGACGCATGTGATCCATTACGCGCCCGGGTGTACCGACGACAACATGAACACCACGTTGTAAGGCACGCACTTGCAGACGGGAATCTTGACCACCGTAAACAGGCAGAACATGGAAACCTTTCATGTGTTTGGCATATTTCTGGAAGGCTTCCGATACTTGAATTGCAAGCTCACGAGTCGGTGCTAATACCAACACTTGAGGATCTTTCTGTTTCATGTCTAAATTCGAGATTAATGGCAAGGCAAAGGCGGCCGTTTTACCTGTACCTGTTTGCGCCTGACCGATGATGTCTCTGCCTTCCAGCAGCAACGGAATCGTTTGCGCTTGAATAGGCGAAGGGCTTTCGTAGCCAACTTCATCCAATGCTTTTAGCAGCGACTTATTCAGCGCTAATTGGTCAAAAGTAATGGTGTCAGAAGTCATGTTCGGTACCTGAAATATGTTTATAGAGCGCGAGGCGCGCCCTATCAGAAAAGGCCGCGTAGTGTACAGGGTTATGTGTAGTGTTGCATCTTTATTTAAAGGCAAAACCGTGTTTGAGCTAAGGTTTCGGTTATGTATGCCGACATCTCTTGTATACGAAAAACAGGAATATGAGGCGGTTCATGAAGAATCAGAGAGTATTGAGAGCAATCTTGTCATTTTTGGCCTTTTTAGCGTGTATGGCGAATAATACGGCGGGGCGGGCAGCTGAACAGCATGCTCACAGTGCTAAGGTGACGTCATGCATACAAAACGGCTGGAAGCCTCTTCATGTTGAGGTAACAGGCAATGAGCGTGAAATGTTGTGGAAACGGCCACGTGGCAAATGGAAACGTGGTGCGATTGTAATTCTGCATGGTGGTGGCGGGAGTCATTATCAATTTTGTACGGGGGGCAAGATCCTGCAACCACAAATTGAGTTTGCCGAGGAGGCGGTAGAAGAGGGCTTTGCGGTATTCCTGTTAGATTCAACCGATGGCGTCGTTACTGACGCAAAAGGTAAGAATTGCGGTAAGCGTTTTGATTTTTCGGTATTGGATCGTAGCAATGTCGATTTGGCGTTTATTGGTAAAGTAATTAATAGGCTTATTCCGCAACTCCGTTCAAGCCGTTCATCGAAGAAAATATTCCTGACTGGATTATCAACAGGGGGATATATGGCAATTCGTACGGCGGTTCGATTTAATAATAAGATTACTGCTTTCGCACCGGTTTCGGCGGGTGACCCATATGGCACACGTACAAATTGTGATGCGAGGCTTTCGAAAAGAAAATCAGCAAAAGGTATACTGCTTGATTTAGAAACAAATAAGCCGATTACCGTAAAGGGAGCTTGTTCTTCAAATAGCTATCCAAACGAAAAAGATTGGCCGCGTTTTAAGTCAAAGCACAGACCTGCATTCAAGCAGTTTCATAATCGTGGTGATGCGATAGTTGATATATCTTGTATGAAAAAAGTTCAAAATCAATTACAACAACACGGTTATGTAAACAAAGGTGAGTTTGTGTTGGATTCAGATCGCCGCAGGGTACTTAATCATCTATGGCTTAAGCGTTATAACGATGAGATACTGGAGTTCTTTAAAAGCCAATAGTACAGGTACGACATGGAATTCGGCGAATTAATTAGTTCTCCTGTTTTTATTGCGATTATTTTCTTTATTATCGCTTTTGTTTATTCATCTGTTGGTTTGGGCGGCGGATCTTCTTATACTGCGATGATGGCTATCATGGGTTTTACTGTGTTAGCGATCCCGATGATTTCTCTTTCACTTAATGTGATCGTCACTACGATTGGCAGTATTAATTTCATACGTAATCGTCATGCGCAGTGGCGACTTATTCTTCCTTTTCTTATTACGTCAATGCCAATGGCTTATCTTGGCGGTTCATTACAGCTCCCTAAAGAATTTTTCTACTGGATCTTATTAGTCTCGCTGTGTGTTGTTGCTGTGAGGATCTATTTCTGGCGAGAAGTTAAGTTTGAGTTAAATCTTGTTTTGCGTGGCAAATGGATTTTATCGTTAATTGCGGGAACACTATTAGGTTTAATTGCCGGCATTACCGGTATCGGTGGCGGTGTTTATCTTGTGCCCCTTATTATTGTGTTGGGCTTGGGTACAGAGAAACAAGCCGCGGCCTGTGGCGCTATCTTTATTTGGCTTAATTCGATGTTAGGGCTGCTGTCACGCTGGCAATATAATCCAATGGAAGTCGGAATTTTTATCTATCTTGTTGTTGCTGTGGTGGCAGGCGCATTGCTTGGCTCCTACTTGGGCGCAGTTAAGTTATCTGCTAAGCAGATGGATAAAATACTGGGGATTATTATTCTGGTTGCTATTGTTGCGTTGAGTAGGAAGTTATTTATTATATAAGGTTCTACCGATGAATAACGTATGTATCGGAGTTTATTATGAAAGTCGTTTTTTTTAATAGCAAAGAATATGATCGGGAATATTTTAATGGGGCCAATACGGATGGCCTCCATGAATTGGTGTTCCTTGAGCCGAAGTTATCATTGGATACGGTATGTCTGACGCAAGGCGCTATGGCTGTTTGTGTTTTTGTTAATGACACCGTTGATGCTGAGGTCGTTTCCCGGCTTGCAGGCAATGGCGTAAAGTTGATTGCATTACGCTGTGCCGGTTTTAATAATGTTGATTTGAATGCCGCTGCCGAACATGGCGTGAAGGTGGTCAGGGTTCCCGCATATTCCCCATATGCTGTTGCTGAATATACAGTCGGCCTCATGCTGGCGCTTAACCGGAAGATTCATCGTGCTTATTGTCGTGTACGAGAAGGGAATTTCTCATTAAATGGTCTGCTCGGCTTTGACATGGCAGGAAAAACAGCGGGGATTATTGGTACGGGGCAGATAGGTTCATTGGTAGTGCGGACACTTCGAGCAATGGATATGACGGTATTAATGAGCGATCCGGCGGTAAATAAAGATTGCATCGCTGCCGGCGCACGTTATGTTGATATTGACACTTTGTTTGCGGAGTCGGATATTGTTTCGCTGCACTGTCCATTAACGCCTGAGACACACCATATTATTGATGCAGCAGCGATTGATAAAATGAAGCAGGGCGTCATGTTGATTAACACAAGCCGTGGCGCAGTGATTGATACGGCGGCCGTGATTGCGAGTATGAAAACAGGCCAGATTGGTATGCTTGGTTTGGATGTCTACGAGCAGGAAGAAGACCTGTTTTTTGAAGACCATTCTTATGAAGTGATTACTGATGATGTCTTTGAGCGCTTACTGACATTCCCGAATGCATTGATTACGGCGCATCAAGGCTTTTTCACTAAAGATGCTTTATCTAATATTGCTACAACAACATTAAATAATATACTTCAGTTTGAGAATGGTTCTTCGCTTGATAATGAAGTGTCGCTACGGTGAGTGTTCAATTTTTATTTATAGTTAGCTGCGAGACAGGGAGAGTTTTGTGAAAACCTTAATATTTATAAAATACCTATTCGCTATTATTGGATTTGGCATGATGGTGGGAAGTTTTTTTCTTTACCAAAATACAGCTACATTCCTGGAAAACGCGATCACGGCACAAGGTGTCGTTATTGATTTGGTACGGTCACGCTCTTCTGATAGTACAACTTATGCGCCAACGATTCGTTTTAAATCAAAACAAGGCACAACAATTGAATTTACCTCAAGTACCAGTAGTAACCCGCCATCGTATTCGCGTGGTGAGAAAGTTGAGGTACTTTATGAGCCTATACAACCACACAGCGCAAAGATAAATAGCTTTTTCTCTGTTTGGGGCGGGACGGTTATTGTTGGTGGTATTGGCAGCGTATTTTTCTTAATTGGCTTTGGAATAATACTCAGTGGAATTCGTAAAGCCAAGAACAAGGAATGTTTATTGCAACGTGGCGTGCGCATAAATACGCAATTTCAATCAGTCTCAAAAAATACGCGGATGCGGGTAAATGGACGTAATCCTTATATGATTACGTCGCAATGGCAAGATCCGACCACGTCTAAAATACATGTTTTTGAGAGTGATAATATTTGGTTTGATCCTGCGGATCATATCAAGGTAGATACAATCATGGTGTATATTGAGCCCAAGAATCCGGCTAAGTATTTTATGGATATTTCATTCTTACCGACATTGGCAGAAAATTAATAAGGTTGTTGTATGCATATTTGGGTTGATGCGGATGCCTGTCCGAAACCGGTTAAGGAAATTTTATTTCGAGCCGCGGCAAAGCGAGAAGTGATGGTGACCCTGGTTGCAAATCAGCCGCTTTACACACCGCCTTCAAAATACATTTCGACTGTGCAAGTGCCAGCAGGTTTTGATGTGGCAGATAACGAGATCGTTGACCGTATTGAACCGGGCGATTTGGTAGTGACAGCCGATATTCCTTTGGCAGCTGAAGTCATCGAAAAGCAGGCGATTGCCCTGAATCCACGTGGTGAGCTTTATACACCTGAAAATATTCGTGAGCGGCTTAATATGCGTGATTTTATGTCGGAATTACGCGATACCGGTGTGCAGACAGGCGGTAATGCCTGTTATGGTAATCGTGAAAAGCAGGCCTTTGCTAATCAGCTGGATCGCTTATTAGCGAGTGCGCGATAGGAGGTCACATGGTCGGCGGCTGGATGGCAGGACTTGAGGTTATTACGTTGGTTGCCCTGATTGGGCTTGTTTGGTTGTTCTGGAAATACCTCTAATCGTTTGATTTTCATAAAAAGTTAAAAATCCCCTTCATTTTTCCAATAAATTGTCGATAACCTCGGTAATGAAAGCTTTTTAAAGGTGTCGAACTATCATGAAGAGAGTAATGACAGGCCTATTGTTTGGGATGCTGGTTAGCGGGCCACTTGTTGCCGACAATGCCGATTTGATTACCGAGCTTAAAGAAATCCCACCTGAGGTGGAAATGCTGGTGAAGGGAAACCCTGTGCAACTGGAGCAATCAGTGCAGGATAAGATTTCAACGGGGCTTAAGACTTTGTTACAAACATGTCGGATTGACTCTAAAACTAACCCTGCGGCATTTAGTAAGCTGACAGGGCGTTTGCCATTCAGCTGGCAACGTGCGACTGATCCTCTTCGTAATACCTCTTATTTAATGGTTTCATTGGGCAAATTAGCCAAGTTACGCGCTGGCAATAAGATAGTGTATGCACAACGTCTACTGTTAGAAACTCCACCAGGGAATTGGCCTCGTAAGTACTTGGCGACCAGTGATGGACGCACAGAAATTCTATTTGGGCGTTGCTCTGGTTTGGTCGTAGTGGATATTATTTGTATTCCAGAAGTTTTGGCCAAGTTGCCAAAAGACTATGCTCGCGCCTGCAGTGTGTTGCCACCGACTACGTCTGAAATAGTCAAATAAAAGCGTGTAGTCGCTTGATTTTCTGAGCAAACGAGGCAGACTATAGCGAGTTATTTTACAACAACGAAGGTCTCGGTTATGCGTAATTTATTGTTATTAAGTTGCTTGATTTCATTGTTTGCTGCAGCGTCGGCATTTGCTGCCGCACCCGCTACGCAGAAAGGTGATTTCAAAGGTGTGGCACTGGTCGAGATACCTGCTTGGTTTAAACCTTCATTTCTGAATATTCAAGACGATATAGACGAAGCGACCGAATCGGGCAAACGGGTTATGGTCTATTTCCATCAGAATGGTTGTCCCTATTGCGCCAAGTTGGTAAATGATAATTTTAAAGATAAGCGTACAGTTGATTACATGGCGAAGCATTTTGATGCGGTAGATATCAATATGTGGGGCGATCGTGAAGTTGTTGGCCTGAAAGGGAAGGCACTAAACGAAAAATCTTATTCTGCGAGTCTCAAGGTTTGGTTTACACCGACTATTTTATTCTTTGATGAAAAAGGTAAGGTGGCTTTAAGGATAAATGGTTACTACCCGAAAGATAAATTTCTTATTGCTTTGCAATATGTAGCAGAAAAGAAAGAGACTCAGCTGAGCTTCTCAGAATATTATAAACAATTCTCTACAGTGAAAAAGAAGAGCAAGTTAGCAGCGGAAAGTTTCTTTGTAAAACCTGCGTATGACTTACAAAAACTAAATAAGCAGAATAAACCGTTAGCTATTTTGTTTGAGGAAGGTGATTGCAAGGCTTGTGATAATTTACATAAAGTTACATTAAAAGATAAAGATACCGTCGATATTCTTAAACAGTTTAATATTGTTCAGTTAGATCGCTGGTCCGATGCGCCGATTATTGATTTAAACGGTAAGCCAACAACGGCCAAAAAGTTAGCAAATAAACTTGAGATTACCTTTGCGCCTTATGCTGTCTTATATGATAAAGGTCTCGAAGTTATTCGTATTGAAGGCTTCCTTAAGAGTTTCCATGTGCAGTCAGTATTTGATTATGTGCTGAGTGGCGATTATAAAAAGGAAACGAGTTTTCAGCGTTATATTGAACATCGCGCAACAGCAATCCGTAATACGGGTAAAACAGTCGATATTTGGAAATAGCGATAGGAATCAAAATAATGAATTGCTTCGTCCTTAAATCGGACTGGCAATGACAGCAATAGAAACGAGCCGTCATTACGAGCAGCATTAGCTGCGTGGTAATCTTTGTGTTATTGCGCCGTTTTTAGTAAGTCGATAGTGCTTACTGTTTGCACAAGTGTTTCTAATTCATTATCGAGATCATTAAAATTCCACAGCTCAGTATCTGCTAATTGGCTTGGGCAAATATTTCCCATTGCCGCATAAATATTGCCCGGTATTTTCGGGTTCTCTGCAGCCAGATCGGCAATCATCTGTTTAACTTTTTGACGAGTTAAATTTTCTTGTGAACCACAAAGGTTACAAGGGATGATTGGAAATTGTTCACGTTCTGCATATTCAGCAATATCATCTTCCCGACAATATGCAAGTGGGCGAATGACGATATGTTTCTTATTGTCACTAAGCAATTTAGCGGGCATTGAGCGCATCGCACCACTGTACATAATCGACATTAATAAACTTTCGATCATGTCATCACGGTGATGCCCCAGTGCAACTTTTGCGAAACCATTTTTTTCTGCCCAAGTATAAATATTACCTCGGCGAAGACGTGAACATAGCGAACAAGTTGTTTTACCTTCAGGTGTCTTGTCCATGACGATTGAATAGGTATCACGGGTTAAGATCTCGAAGTCATATTTATGGTCGGTTAACCAGGCGCGGAGTTCTGAATCGTCCCAACCTGGTTGAGACTGGTCAAGGGTAAATGAAAAAACATCAAAAGGCACATGCGCCTTTACCTTGAGCTTGTGTAAAAGCTGCAATAGGGTAAATGAATCTTTACCACCGGAAAGGCAAACCATGATGCGATCATTGGCCTGGATCATCTTGTAGTCGGAGATTGCGCGACCAAGATTGCGCAATAATTTTTTCTCCAGCTTGTCGTGAACCATGGTGCTTCCAGGTGCTTAAAAAGGCCGCATAGGATACCACAGGCTTAATACTTGTCGCGAACAGGCTTAAGCACTATTCTTTGATACTATAATAATTTCTGAGGTAAATAGTGTGCTTATTTTAGGACGCTTAGTATTGTTTGCTTTATTTATTTTGGCGGTATATTTGCCTTTGCGCGGTTGGCATAGCTGGCGGGGCGGCTGGCGCTACGTGGCACTTTTACCGGTGTTGCCACTATTAGGGCTGGTTGCTTATGTGTTTGGTTTTGTGGCCATTGGTAGCGTTGGGCCGGATCTTTCGCCTGAGTTGATTATATTGGTGGTATTGGGATCGTTGGTGTTTTCGGCGGTTTTGGGATTGTTACATAATAAGGCGACTTCTTAAGCGGCGGCTGCGCCGCAGCGGGTACCTTTTCTTTGCCACCCAAAGAAAATGGACCCCTCGTTTGGGCGGGGAAGCCTAAGAGAGAAGAGAACTGAAAGAGCGCCTGTGGCGCGATAACCAGACAATAAAAAAGGCAGCCTATGGCTGCCTTTTTCGACTCACTAGATAAAACAAAGCTTATGCCTTGTGGTCACCCATGCTGTCTGTATTTTTTTCTGTACCGTTGTCGTAACCGGCTTGGTATGCGTCTGTAATGCGTTGTTCTTCACGCAGCGGGTTTTGCAGGTATCCACACATCCAACCATCCATGTATTCTGCACTGATGCCGTCATTCTCCATCTTAGAGACTGTGTCGTAGTAAGCTTGATCCATAATATTGCTCCCAAAATGGTGAGTTAGTTAATTTGGAATGAGATTGTAGAGATTGACGCGACAACATGCAATATTAGATATTGCATACTTACTAAAATACTGAAAAATCTTTGTTATTTACGTCATATATTCTCATAAGCTATTGTTTTTTAATATTAATTAAGATTTTGAGTCTAAAAATCCGTGTTAATCTGCATTGTCATTTATAACTAATTGTTTTATATGATGATTTTTAAGAGGGAGTGATTAAGCCGCTTATGTCGGCAGAAACCCTGATTAAGGATAGGGATGAGTTTGTCGTTGAACAGATAGAGAATACTAATAAACGGCAGTTACGGTATAACCCTGTTGTGCGAGTAGATTCAGTAGCCCGGTTTTTCCAGGTAGGTGTAGGGCACCGACAGCAATAAAGGCATAACCTTCATCAAGTCTTGGTTGCATGCGTTCGAGCATGATTTTATTGCGTTTATCGAGAATATTCTCTTTGAATGTCGAGTCACCTGTTGTTGTTGCATCAAATTGTTGTGTGCTGAGTGACTCTAATAGTGCGAGATCACTATCTAACCAGGCATTTTTCAAGGCCTCAAATTGGGCCGGTATTTCGTTTAATTCATCGAGCGTATGTTTGAGCATTTTGATTTGTTCGCGTCGAGATAATTTGTCAAATACGGATATTTGTTCTTCAAAACTTTCTAAGGCATACGTTTTAAGGCCTCGACGCTTAGCCAGGTTATAAAGTTTTTTATCGAGAAACTCACCGGTAATAGGTTTTGGCAGACTGAGCATGGTCATTACAGCCCAGGGTTTCATTAGACCAACGACTTGTTCTGGCATGCCGCGGCTACTCATTGCTTTGATACTGCGTTGGTATAACTGAGTGCCAACGACCTTTTGTAAAGTATTGCCATCAGTATAGAGCATGGTCAGCATGGCTTTTTGTTGTAATTGTGAATCAGGTATTAATTCAAGGCTCATGCTTTTGCTACGCTGAATAGCATTTAATACCTTGGTATGGAGTTTGATGACACGGGGATCTTCAACATGGATGGTGCCGAATAAATAGCTATTTTTACCCGTGGAGGAGCTCACCTTCCAGAGGATGCCTTTGTCATAGCCTGTTTCAGTGACAAAGCTGGCGGTAACTTCAGCACCTAAATGACTACTCCCCAGCAGCAGTAGAGAGAGCAAAAGCGCACTAATTAAGTTACGATATTGATTCATATAGACCTATAATGCCGTTACTGTATAAGAATGCCAAGAAAAAAAACATGCATGACTTTTCTGATAATCGACTTATTTTATTTCCACGTGCAATTCTTGCCCGGACAAACAGAGCTGCGCTGTTGAGTGTATTAAGGGACGCAGGGTTGATTGCAGGTGAATTGGCGCCTGCTGATAGCGTCAATGGTATGGAAGGGCATTATTTAGTCGGGGATCGTTTTTTTGAACATGTCAGTTTTCTCGGTTGTAGTCCGCACCTAAAACTGGAGCCGGATGAAGACAATAGCACCGAGTTTTGTCACGTCACTGTATCGTGTGACGATAAAGTAAATTTCTTTAGTGGTGGTAATGTTCGAGCGCCGCAATGCCCTCAATGTAAGACAGTTGAGAATGACTGGCAGACATTGATGCCACGTTGGCGAAAAGCGCCGGAAGTCTTTACCTACCAATGTACAGGATGTGGCGCGACGAAGCCTTTGCATATGTTTAACTGGCGTCGTTCAGCAGGTTTTTCTGCAGTGAGTGTACAAATTTGGGGTGTTCACCAAAGTGAAGCGGTTCCGAATGATGGTTTATTGAAAGCACTCGAAGCACTGACTTTCTGTCCGTGGGAATATTTTTATCAAAATGGTCAAACTAATTAATAAAAGAAGGGTATGAGCGTGATTAAGACTTTTTTTTCCGAGATCGGTTTTCTACGCAGTCTGTTAACGTTTACTACGTTATTGAGTTTGTCGATGGTTCCTTTTACAGATACGGCTGTGCGTATGGATGGCTGGGGATTATTGCCGGATGTATTGGCGCCGGTTATTTCGTTTATTTTAATGTTTATTTTGTTTTTGGATATGTTGATGAGCCGTGTTTTTATGATTGAAGCGGAAGATGAGAAGCGGCAGCGGTTTATCCGAATATTCTGGTTAGAGTTGATTCAGGTTGTACTGTTAATTAGCTTGTGGTCGCCTTATTATATTGCGGTGTTGTCGTAACGGGTTATCTGCATGTCTCGCGAGCATTGTCCTTTCCGTAAGACAATTCTTGGTGGAAGTTGTGCTTGTTCTCTTGCACTTAAAACACATTTGCCGACAGGTTGTAGTGTTAGCTGCAAAGATGATGCAGCATGGGATCAGTGTGAAGCATTGCTTGATGAAATGATCACGGCAGCAAAATTCGTATTACAATATATTGAAGATTCTGAAAGCCTGACCCACGGTAAACTACTAAGAATTCAGCATGGTGGTTTATTTGGTTTAGCTCGCTTACTTTATAATAAGCACGTAACTCAGATTGATGACGTGCATTGTTTAGTGAATGACGCGAAACAAGAATACCATTCCTTAGGCGCGATTCCGTACCAGGAATTATTAGATGATATTGCTAATTGGCAGTTAAAACGTCGACGTAGTAAAAAATAATAGTCAGATTATTTTTTAAGAATTGCATGGTAGGGAGAATTGCGGGTTTTATCATGTTCGTGCATGCGGTAATGTACAAAATCATTCTTATCTTCGAAATGCATGAAAGGATTTCCTTCAACTTGTTCATGCATGGTGCAAGTGGTTTTATCTGCGTAGTTGTGTCCAGGGTGGATAACCGTTGAGTCAGATAATTGGCCAAGTTTATTTAAGGTGTGATGCATCACTTCGGGATCACCGCCGCTTAGATCACATCGACCACAACCATAAACAAACATGGTATCGCCAGTGATCAGGTCATCACCAAGATGGAAACATGCCGAACCCGGTGTATGACCAGGTGTGTGTAGCACTTTAATCTCTGTTTCGCCGAGTTTAATAATGTCGCCGCCGTGATGTAGGCTCGGCATAGTTAAAGACTGCCCCCAGAATTCAGCTTCTTCTTTTAATAGGTGTAGCTGTGCATCATATTTATTCAGAACATCACTAATGCCATTAATGTGATCATGATGGCTGTGCGTGAGTAACACGTCAGTGATTTTTACGTCATGTTGTTCGGCAAGTTCGATGACTTGTTGAACATCCCATGCGGGATCAACTATCGCGGCACGTCCGCTGGCATGATCACGGATAAGGTAAACAAAATTTTCCATTGGCCCCAGTTCGAGAGCATCAATGGTATAGGGTGTATCAGGCATTTCGTTACCAGCAGGAGGCGCCGTTAAGCTGTTGAGTGACAGTCTGCATCCCTTCTGTTCCGTGTGCAAGCATCACGTCGAGTGGACGTTGTTCCTGTAATTGTAGGTTGGGTGTAGTGACCCAGTAGTTAGCCATTTCACCATTATGTGGAAACATGACTTGTAATGAACGATCAATATCAAAAATGCAGCGCATGCGCTCGAGCATGTCTCGGTCTTCCTGTAGGCGACCATCACCTCGACGTAGACGCTTCAGCATACGTGGGTGCATATCATCGGGTAGGTTGAGCAAGTCTAATTGTTCGTCATTAGCGAGCTTCCAACGGTCAAGAATCTGCAGTGCTTCAAAAACCATAGAAGGCGCTTCGTTCATGTTCGACATATTGGTTATTTCCAGAATTCAAAAAAGCGCGATTATACGGGTCTATACGGTAATCTCAATACGCCTTTGGAGATGTGTCTGAGGTGAAGTGCGTCAAACATTTGAAAAGAAAAGTAAAATTAGACAGGATTTACAAGATTGACAGGATTTAAAAGAACTAAAAAAGTCTATTTTAGACAGGATTTACAAGATTAACAGGATTTAAAAAAACTAAAACAGTCTATTTAGACGGGATTAAAAAGAATAAAAAAAGATTAGAGAAGATTAAGAGTAAAATGGCTATAGTAATAATAACATACTGTTAATCATGTAAATCCTGTCATAAAAAATTCAAAAAGCTCAAAAAAGAAATTCTTAGAGAGATTAAGAATAAGTATGACTATAGCAATAATAATATTCTGTTAATCTTGTCAGAAAGCCAAGATTAAAAAGAACTGCTTCCCCAGCTAGAACGCCGTTGCCAGCGAATTCGCGTAAGCAAGATTCCAAATAAGATACTGCCAATAGTCACGACGGCTCCCATAACGAACCAGTCACGTTGGTCACGATTTTTAAGGTTGGCATTTTCTTCTGAAAGCAATGTTACTTCTGAGGTTTTCTTGGCGAGATCAAGGCGTAAAATTTCATTATTTTTCTGTATCGCTAATGGACGAGCGGTGACGCGTTTAATCTTGGATAATTCTTTGTCCATGTTTTGTGCGCTATCGTTTAATTTGTCACGTTGCTTTGTTAGTGAAGAGTTTTCTTTGCGTAATTCTGCAAGTTGCTTTTTTAATGACGCATTTTGTTGTGATATTTTTGCCGCGTTGGCTTCAATTTCTTCAATGCGGTCTCGGGCAATCTTGGTTGATGACAGGTATTGAGATAAGACCCAGCCAGTGACCTTGCCTGCTTGGATAAAAGCATATTGCTTGCCATCTTCTTCTAACTCAGAGAGGACATCGATTTTTGCGCCGGAGTGAAGTAGTTTAACGATCTGGTGACTATTGGTTCGACCGCTGCGTACGGTAATGATGAGTTCATCTACAACATAACGAGTGTCGGCAATAACTTGGCTTGTAGATACCAACAAGACAAACAGCATTATTAATCTGTTCATATTACTCGCTCCTTCCTTTACCCGCATTTATTTTTTTATTAGAGGGGTAATTATAGTTATTTTTGTGCTGTTAAAGCGTCTATCCAGTCACAGTTTATTGTTTTAGTAACTTATTTCCTCGTTGCTCTGGAAGGCAACCATGTGATCGGCAGCAATACGGATACCGACTTCATCACCAATTTCATGTAAGTGGTGTGAAGGGAACATCGATAAGACTCGGCTACCAGTGGAAAGTTGTAATGTGTACATTATTTCCGCGCCCTTGAAGGCTTTGTTGATTACGCGGCCGAATAATTCGCCGGAATCATCAGGTACGATATCGTCAGGGCGCAGCAATAAATCTACCGCAGAACCTTTTGGCCATTCGTAGGCACGATCACCCTTAACGTGACCAATCTCGGTATTGATAGTATCAGGCGTAATTAAGGTGCCCTTTAGGAATACACCCTGACCAATAAAGTCGGCAACAAAACGATTCTTTGGTTCGTGGTAAAGGTTGTAAGCGGTGTCCCATTGCAAGATTTGACCTTCATGCATTACACCGATGTGATCGCCAATAGCAAAGGCTTCATTTTGATCATGCGTAACAACAATGGCAGTAATACCTTGGCCTTTTAAAATATTACGTACATCAATACTTAGGCGTTCGCGTAGCTCTACGTCAAGATTAGAAAAGGGCTCATCGAGCAAAATAACATCAGGATTGGGTGCAAGTGCACGAGCTAAGGCTACACGTTGTTGCTGGCCACCAGAAAGTTCATGCGGAAAGCGTTCACCAAGGCCGGCAAGACCTACGACATTTAACATATCTTCGGAAATTGTTTTCATGGCCAGCTTCGAGATATCACGCAAACCAAAGCAAATATTTTGGCATACATTCATATGAGGAAATAAGGCGTAGTCCTGAAATACCATACCGAGATTACGTTGGTGCGGTGGACGAGTGTAACCGGCGCGTGAGAGAACTTGATCGCCGAGTTTAATGCTGCCTTTGTGGACATTTTCAAAACCAGCGATGGCACGTAATACGGTCGTTTTACCACAGCCACTTGGACCTAACAGACAAACAATACTGCCTTCATTAACGTGAAGCGATAAATCACTAACGGCAGGACGCTCATCGTAGTGACATTCGATATTATTGACTTCAAGTAATGTTTTCATGTTTATTGTGTATATCAGCTTGTTTTACATGAGTATAGACGTCGTAACTAGTTCTTGCTCATAAGAAATTCAAGCAAGGCCTTTTGTGCATGAAGACGGTTTTCTGCTTCGTCCCAAACGATGCTTTGAGGTCCGTCAATCACTTCGGCAGTGACTTCTTCGCCGCGATGCGCGGGTAGGCAGTGCATGAAAACAGAATCATCGTTAGCGGCGGCCATAACATCGGCGTTTACTTGGTAGATTGCAAAGGCTTCAGCACGTCCATCTTGTTCGTCTTCTTGACCCATGCTCGCCCACACGTCAGTGACAACGGCGTCAGCGTCTTTACTGGCTTCAACAGGGTCACGAATAATCTCAACGCGGTCGGCGGCTGGTTGCAGGATCGCTTCGTCTGGTTCGTAGCCTTCAGGACACGCAATGCGTAGTTTAAAATCAAACAATCGTGCTGCATTAATATAGGAATGGCACATGTTATTGCCATCGCCGATATAAGTGACCGTTTTGCCTTGGATGCTACCGCGATGTTCTACATAGGCTTGTACATCAGCAAGTAACTGGCAAGGGTGATAGCTGTCAGTCAGTGCATTAATAACAGGCACTTGTGAGTTTTCAGCAAAGAGCTGAATTTTTTCATGTTCGAAAGTACGAATCATGATGATATCGACCATGCGTGATAAAACGCGCGCACTATCTTCTATAGGTTCACCGCGCCCGAGTTGTGTATCACGTGGCGAGAGGAAGATCGCGTGGCCACCAAAATGTGTCATGCCAGTTTCAAATGAAACACGGGTACGCGTAGATGATTTTTCGAAAATCATACCGAGTACCTGATTCTTCATTGGCTCGTAGATCTCGCCAGCCTTATGCATACGCTTGAGCTCAATGGCACGCGTAATAAGTTGATTCGCTTCAGCGGGATCAAGATCGAGTAGCGTTAAGAAATGCCGTACAGCCATGATAAATCCTTTATCTAGTTTTGTGCAGCGACAGGTTGCGAAGCAGTGAAGTTATCAATCAATGTGCACAGCTTATCTACAAGCAGTGTTGCGTCGGTATCACTAAGTATAAGTGGTGGCAATAAACGAACAACATTGTTGGCAGTCACATTGATGAGCAGGCCATTATCTAAAGCTGTAGTAACGAGTTCAGCGCATGGTGTATCGAGTTCGATACCAATTAATAGACCAAGACCACGTACATCAACGACGTGTTCATTATTCGCTAGTCGTGCAGAGAAGGCTTCAATCAGTTGCGTACCAAGTTGAGCGGCACGTGATACGAAATCATTTTCTTGCATGGTATTAATGACGGCTAAAGCCGCTGCACTCACCAGAGGATTGCCGCCGAAAGTAGAACCATGATTGCCGGGCTGCAAAATATTCGCCGCTTTGCCCGCGGCGAGGCAGACACCGATAGGCACGCCATTGCCGAGTGCTTTAGCAAGTGTCATGACATCAGGTTTAATCTTGTTGTGTTCAAAGGCAAACCACTTGCCACTTCTACCCATACCGGTTTGAATTTCATCTAGCATGAGTAACCAATTTTGTTCATCGCAAATTTCACGAAGCTCATTGAGATAATCGGTACTCGGAATATTAATTCCACCTTCGCCTTGAACAGGCTCAACCAGAATAGCGACAACGTTATCGGTATTTTTTGCAACAGTTTTTACCGCTTCGATATCGTTATAAGGTACACGAATGAAACCTTGTACTAGCGGTTCAAACCCGGCTTGTACCTTACGGTTACCGGTGGCAGAAAGTGTGGCCATGGTCCGACCGTGGAAGCTGCCTTCCATGACGATAATGTTTGGCTGTGCGATGTCATTTTGATGACCATAGAGACGTGCGATCTTAATCGCGGCTTCATTGGCTTCAGCACCTGAATTACCAAAGAAGCTCTTTTCCATACCTGAAAGTGTCGCTAATTTGTCGGCAAGTTGCTGTTGAACAGCAATACCGTAGAGATTTGATGTATGAACCAGTTTGCTCGCTTGCTCGCTTACGGCAGCAGTAACAGCTGGGTGTGCATGACCAAGGCCACAGACCGCGATGCCACTGAGTGCGTCGAGGTACTTGTTATCGTCTTCATCCCATAGCCACGCGCCCTCTCCATGACTGAATGTCACAGGAAGCCGTGCATAAGTGTTCATAATCGTATTGTTCTGAGTCTTACTCATGATCGTTCCACATACCCTATAAAAACAAAAATGGCAGTCCCGCTGAGGGTACCGCCATTAGTCAAAAATAGATTTTAACCTTAAATCCCCATAAATCAAGCTATATGGGGTGGTTATTTATAAAATTGCTTATCAGTTAAAACGCAAAACCCGGCGAAAAGCGCCGGGTTCTGATATTACTATGGTAACGGCCTTGTTTAGAAAGGCAGTAAGTTACCGTGGCCGTATGCAACCATACACATCAGCATTGGAATAGACATTAGGGTATTAGCGCGTGAAGCCATAAGGGCAACTGTCTTGGCCTTAGCAATGACTTCAGGTGAGTGCGTTTTGCCGTCTAGACCGAGAATCTTTTTCTGGTTTCTCCAGATTAGACCCCAAACGTTAAGTAGCATGATCGTACCAAGCCATGCGCCAATGCCGATAATTGCAAAGCCATCAGTCAGCATAAATGCAGCTTTTACGTTAGGTCCGAGTAAGCCCATACCTGTAACCCAAGTACCGAGAGCAGCCCAACGGAACCAAAGTAGGGCGCGTGGAGCAATGTACTTGTTAATCGCAGCAGGACCAGGTTCTTTGTCAGCTAACGCTTGTCCAACACCAGGAACTTGTACGAAGTTGAAATAGTAGAGTAGACCAATCCAGATTACGCCGAACATGACGTGGAACCAGACTGAAAGTGCAAGTGTACTTAATTGGCCTGTGCCAAAAATCAGCATAATAATGATGGCTAGTACAAAGCCTGAGATGATGGTGCCAAGTACGGATTTTAATGGATTCATCGAGTGAACTCCCCTTTATTATAAAATAGCGTAGTAAATTAGTGGGACATTATTCAGCATGGCAGCGCTGAATGCAATATTCTCCTGCGCGTTATTCATTTTTTGAGTAGACTGCGCGCTTATGGATGCTGTTGATCTTACACTATTTGCGAGTCGAATCGAGGCTGTTTGTGAGGAAATGGGGGCTCGCCTGCAAGGAGCCGCTTTTTCTCCCAATATAAAAGATCGCCTGGATTTTTCGTGCGCTGTTTTTGATGTTGCCGGTGAGCTATGTGCTCAAGCCGCGCATATTCCTGTGCATCTTGGCAGCATGGCCTACGCAATGCGCGATATTGTCGGTCTAGTTGAATGGCAGTCTGGCGATATGGTGGTTTTGAATGATCCTTACTTTGGAGGCACGCATTTACCCGACGTCACTGTGATTGCGCCTTTATTTCTGGACGATAAGTTGGTGGCATTTGTCGCGAACCGCGCTCATCATGCAGACATTGGTGCCGATTCACCAGGTTCTATGCCAATTAGCAGCTCCCTTGAAGAAGAAGGATTGGTTATACCGCCTACTCATCTTATGCGTGATTTCGTAGTCGATGAGCATTTTTTCTCGACAATTATCGATAAATTACAGCATGGTGACCAAGCACGGGGTGATTTTAGCGCTCAGATATCAGCGAATCAGGCAGGGATAGACAGACTGGCTGAATTAATCGAGTCTGTGGGTCTGGGTGGTTTTACGGAAGGTTTAGACGAACTGAATGATTATGCTGCACGTTTGGCTTCGGTGGCATTAGCGGATATCCCTGACGGTGATTACAGTTTCAGTGATGTAATGGATGATGATGGCCTTGGTAGTAAAGATTTACTCATCGCCGTTAATATAAAAGTACGTGGCAGTGATATTGAGATTGATTTCACAGGTACGGCGGCACAGACGGCAGGCAATATCAATTGTCCTTTATCAGTTGCCGCCGCAGGTGTTTATTATGTGTTTCGCTGTTTGATGCCGGCGCATACACCGGCCTGTGCAGGTAGTTTTCGTCAACTTAAGTTGAGTGCGCCACATGGCTGTTTATTAAATGCTCAGAGGCCAGCGGCCGTTGCCGCGGGCAATGTTGAAACCAGTACACGCGTGGTTGATGTCATAATGGGCGCATTGGCGCAGGCAATCCCTGAACGTATTCCCGCGGCAAGTCATGGCAGCATGAATAATGTTGCGATGGGGTCACGTGGCGCACAGCCGTGGGACTACTATGAAACCTTGGGTGGCGGCATGGGAGCGGGGGCACGAGTTGCTGGGCAATCGGCAGTGCAGACACACATGACGAATACCTTGAATACGCCAATTGAAGTGCTTGAGATGAATTATCCTTTACGTGTACCACGTTATGAAATTCGTCGTGGTTCAGGTGGCGAAGGTAAACATGATGGTGGTGATGGATTAATTCGTGAATATGAATTTCTTGCTCCTGCACAAGTGACGCTATTAACAGAACGTCGACGGCATCAGCCTTGGGGTTTGAATGGCGCAGGTGGCGGGCAGTTGGGTGAAAATAAACTTAATGATAAATCTTTACCGGGTAAGATAAGTCTTGAAGTAACGGAAGGTGATCGACTTTCAATCGCAACGCCGGGCGGTGGAGCATGGCAGCACAAAGAGGAAATACGATGAAGAAAAGTTTGCTGGTTCTGATATTGGCCGTGACGAGTTTATTAACGGGGTGTGCAGGTGCGCTGCTTGGTAATGGTGGAAACCAACCTAATAATAATGAAACAAGAGAACAAAGAAGCATCGAACAAATTACAGCCGATGGAATGATTACGTCGAGCATTAGAAGTCGTTACGCGAATGATGTAGTTCTAAAAAAACTTAACGTAAGTACCTATCGAGGTGTTGTTACATTGTATGGCATTGTTCCAACGCGAAACGTGATGGAGCGAGCTATTACCTTGGCTCGATCAGTAAAAGGTGTAAAACAAGTTAAGTCGGGAATACGACTGCATTAAAAAATAGTTTTTGACAGGATTAACAAGATGAACATGATATTATTTATAATCCTGTAAATATTATTAATCCTGTCAGATCTAATTTTTTAATCTTTTTAAATTTATAGCGAGTAATAAATCTGTGTGTGGGATCTGTGGTGAATTTCGTTTTGATGGTGGTGCGCCAGATGTCGCAGCGCTGGATCGTATGCTTGAGGTGCTCGTTCCCCGTGGCCCGGATTCAGGTGATAAAAAGGTTATTGGTTCACTGGCACTGGGACATCGTCGTCTGGCCATTATTGATTTATCCGAGCGCGGCGCACAACCGATGCAAGATAAAGAAACCGGACATTGGTTAGTTTTTAACGGCACTATCTATAACTACCGAGAACTTCGCCAACAACTCTCGGGCCAGGGACATAGATTCACAAGCGAAAGTGATACTGAAGTAATTCTTAAGGCCTATGCGCAATGGGGTGCAGATGTTGTCCAACATCTGCATGGTATGTTTGCCTTCGTTTTGTGGGATGTAAAAAAACAGCAATTGTTTATGGCGCGAGATCGTCTCGGTATTAAGCCTCTCTATTATTCGCGTGATAGTAAGCGAATTCGTTTCGCTTCTAACCCTCAAGCATTATTAGCTGCGGGTGATGTGGATACGTCTTTTGATTCGGTTGCCTTGCATCATCACTTAAGCTTGCATGCCGTTGTTCCTGCTCCGCGCACTATTTTATCGGGCGTGCGTAAATTACCACCGGCAACCACGCTAACGTTATCTGCAACGAGTCAATCTTCACCAAAGCAATATTGGCATTTAACGGCACAGCGACCTGCAGAAAAAGTGGATGAACAGGAATGGATTGATCGCGTTCATACTTCATTGCGTTTGGCGGTAGATCGTCGTCGCTTAGCGGCTGATGTTCCAGTTGGTGTGTTGTTATCAGGTGGGCTTGATTCTAGTTTATTAGTGGCCTTGTTGTGCGAAGCGGGTCAAGATGATTTGCAAACCTTTTCGGTTGGTTTTGAAGATCAGCCGGAAGAGAAAGGCAATGAATTTGAGTTTTCTGACCAGGTTGCCGAACGTTACGGTACGCGCCATCATAAATTTCTGATTCCGAATGAAGGTGTGCTTGAACGCCTGCCGGATGCGGTTGCGCATATGGCTGAGCCGATGGTGAGTCAAGATGTGGTGGCATTTTATTTACTTTCAGAACGCGTTTCGCAAGAAGTGAAAGTAGTACAAAGTGGCCAGGGTGCAGATGAGGTCTTTGGTGGTTATTTTTGGTATCCACGTATGGCAGCCGAGCAAGGCTCACCATTAGAGAAGTTTCGTAAACATTATTTTGATAGACGTCATGAGGAATGGTTGGCTGTTGTTGAGCCATCATTACATGGTTTGGATTACACTTCGGGATTGATTGATGAACGTTTGAATCGCCCCGGTGCAGATACATTCACTGATCAAGTTTTGCGTATGGATTCAACCATGTTGATTACAGATGATCCGGTTAAGCGTGTTGATAATATGACCATGGCTTGGGGTTTGGAAGCACGGGTTCCATTCCTTGATCATGAGTTGGTCGAGTTGGCGATGCAAATGCCACCGGAGTTGAAGTTACGTGATGGGGGTAAGTATCCCCTTAAGGAGGTTGCGCGAGGTTTGATTCCGGATTCGGTAATTGATCGGCCGAAGGGTTATTTCCCCGTACCGGCACTGAAGTTTGTGCGTGGTGAGTTCTATGATTTTATGCGCGATATTCTTGAATCAAAGGCCTGCCGTGAACGAGGTTTGTTACAGCGTGCATACATTGATCAATTGCTCGCCTCACCAGAGCAGCACATCACACCGATACAGGGCAGCAAGCTTTGGCATTTGGCTTTACTCGAGTTGTGGTGCCAAACGCACCTTGATCATTGAGTCGAATTCATAAGCCCTAATTAATACCATAGTAAGACACTCTGGTAATAATTGGGCTAAGTAGGTAGAATTGCCGTCCGAATTTGGCAAGTCATGGCTTGAATAATTAACGTTGTGTACCCATATAGAGTAACAGGGTTAATAAATATATAGATTAATTAAGAGGTTGTAGCGGTTATGGATCCATTAGCACGCATTAAAGAACAGGTTGAGGGTACACCGATTGTCTTGTACATGAAGGGTACTCCCCAATTACCACAGTGTGGTTTTTCTAGCCGTACTGCACAGGCGCTCCAACAATGTGGAGTAGAATTTGGTTATATCAATGTGTTGGCGGACCAGGAAGTTTACGAAAATTTGCCGAACTATGCTGATTGGCCGACTTTCCCGCAGTTATATATCAATGGCGAGTTAGTGGGCGGTTGTGATATTACTATGGAGCTTTTCCAAACAGGTGAATTACAGAAAATGACTCAAGCTGCAGCGGGCACATCAGAAGGTGATGCTAGCGAATAAGTTGTTTTAGTTATTTTTATTAAAGAAGCGGTGAGTCGAAAGGCTCGCCGTTTTTTTTCGTCCTGAACCATTGGAGATGGTTAGGGTGCTTACAACGAAGCCCGTAGGGATTCTGTAAGCGGTGAAATTCCAAGCCACAGAAGTTAAGTAGACCGTAAGAAAGTTAAATTCCCCACAGATAAATATTCCAACATCTGGTGTCTTTTCATCTCCTGCTGGCGCTTTATGTCGATGAAAAGACGCCAGATGTTGAAATACTCTGATGTAGTGTTTCTGTTGTTCTTGGTATTTCAGTATTGTCGTCTGATGCAGTCGCTTTATTTTTGCTTGTATGGTGGCAGGGAATGTTTAGTCTCAAGTGTTTTGTTATCGACATAAAGCATCAGCAGGATATGACGAAACACTTGAGACTAAATGCTCACTTAACCTGAGTATCAAGCGTATGCCAGCGATTCATAATGTTGCAAAATAAGGCAGCGGTACGTTCTGTATCATAAACGGCTGAATGAGCCGCTTCATCATCCCAGTCTAATCCTGCTGTTTGCACAATACGCGCGAGTACGGTTTGTCCATAAGCCAACGCACCTAATGTGGCTGTATCGAAACTGCTAAAGGCGTGAAATGGGCTTTTTAATTTACAACGTTTAACAGCGGCATTAAGGAAACCAAGGTCAAAGAAGGGATTGTGACCCACCAAAATTGCGCGGCTACAGCCGGTATCTTGAAGAGCATGTTCGACAGACTCAAAGATTTTCTCGAGGGCGTCTGCCTCAGGTAACGCCATGCGGAAAGGATGATAAGGATCGATACCGTTAAAGGCGAGTGATTTGTCGTCTAGATTAGCACCCTTAAACGGCTCTACGTGACAGGCGCAGGCCTCACCTTGATGGAGTTTACCCTCATCATCCATAGTAATTATGACGGAGGCAATTTCAAGCAAGGCATCCTTATTCGCATTAAAACCGGCAGTTTCGACATCAATGACAACAGGTAAAAAGCCGCGAAAGCGTTTAGCTATGCGGTTTGGAGTAATTTCATTATTCATGGCCATAGCATATCGTAAACCATGGCCTCTGTGGAAATTGGCATCAAAAATTGTGATTAGGCTTTTTGCTAGGATAAAAATAGCTTATAATCCCGCCCCCGATGAAAGCAATTGGCATTAAGTAGGATCTGCAATTTCTGGGGCATCGGAATAACGTTTTAAACATTAATTGGGGTAGGCATGGCTGATCGCAGATTACAGGTTTTTCATACAGTTGCACGGCATCTGAGTTTCACTAAAGCTGCTGAAGCGTTGCACATGACCCAACCGGCAGTGACCTTTCAGGTTCGTCAACTGGAAGAATATTTCAATACTCGCCTATTTGACCGTACACATAATCGTATTAGTTTGACCGAAGCAGGCACGCGTGTATTTGGTTATGCAGATAGTATTTTCGAGCTGTATGGCGAAATGGAAAATGCAGTCCGTGAATTAACCGGTGAAGTCAGTGGCCTATTAATATTAGGTGCGAGTACGACCATTGCTGAATACATGTTACCCGCTTTGTTGGGTGATTTTAAGAGTAAGCATCCAGATGTGAATGTGCGCTTAAAGGTCTCCAACACCGAAGGCGTAGTGCAGATGGTCGAAAATAACATTATCGATCTCGGTGTGGTTGAAGCGCCCGTTGCGAACAAGAATTTAGCGGTAGAAGAATGTCGTAAAGATCAGTTGGTACTGATTGTGCCTAATGGACATGCGCTTGCTGAACGTGACAATGTACCGATTGCTGAATTGACAGAATACCCTTATATCTGTCGAGAAGAAGGTTCGGGTACGCGAGAAGTGATTGCTGAATATATGCAAAACAATAATATTAAAGCAGCACTCAACATTAGTATGGAGCTAGGTAGCCCTGAAGCAGTTAAAGGGGCCGTTGAGGCCGGAATGGGTATTTCAGTTGTTTCACGTGCGACAGTGAGTAAAGAATTATTACTCGGTTCTTTGGTGGCGATTAACCTTGAACCACAGCTAGAACGTCCGTTCTCATTTGTTCATCAGAAACAAAAATTCCGTTTGCGTGCCATGGATGAATTATTGGCGTTTGCTCGCCAATATTGTGTTCAACACGCTAAGGCTCACGATTAGACCAGGTTGTTTAGGTTCCCATTGGTATGAGCAAACTCACAGATACGCTGCAATCATTGGCACAGAAATTAAGTGCCGATGAACAAAAGGTCTTGCTTGAGTATGCTGAATTCATGGTGTCGCGTTCATCACATGTTGAAGAGGCGGTTAGCCAGACCCCTTTAGATATTCAACGTCCAGAAGGTGAATCGGTTGTTGCTGCGATGCAGCGTTTATCAAAAACCTATCCAATGTTGGACATGGAAAAATTATTGCATGAGGCTTCTGGCTTAATGTCACAACATGTCATGCAAGGCCGTGCGGCAGTAGAAGTTATTGATGAGCTTCAAGTGATGTTTGATCGTTATTACCAATCTCATATTGGTGACGGTCAACACCGATTAAGTCCCGTTGATTAAAAATTACCCCATCCTTTATTCATTTCGACGTTGTCCCTATGCTATGCGGGCAAGAATGGCGATTCATTACGCAGGCGTAAAAACAATCTTGCGTGAAGTTGTTTTGAGCGATAAACCACGAGAAATGTTACAGCTATCACCGAAGGCAACTGTGCCTGTGTTGGTACTTGAAGACGGTGAGGTGCTTGATGAAAGTATCGACATCCTATTTTGGGCCTTGGGCATATCTGATGAAGACGGTTGGCTGGGAAGTTTAGATAAACATAATCTAGAATTGGCTAAAGACCTTATTATCGAAAACGATAATGAATTTAAAACCCATCTTGATCATTATAAATATGCAGAAAGATTTCCTCAGCAACCCATGGAAGAGTATCGCGAGCAAGGTGAAACCTTTATTAAAAAATTAGATCAATACTTACAGCAGCATGATTATTTATTGGGTAATCAACTATCACTTTGTGATGTTGCTGTTTTCCCCTTTGTTCGACAATTTGCCTATGTTGATTTCCCCTGGTTCGAACAAACAGCTTATCCTCGTTTGCAAAGATGGTTGCAGCAGTTGATTGATTCAGCGTTATTT
>Ga0316205_10001130_pt1 | contig 36922 bp, 31 predicted proteins | sample 3monthpyrite_MG_FD_204941 | JGI IMG/M metagenome (GOLD analysis project Ga0316205, IMG submission 204941) | Microbial mat bacterial communities from mineral coupon in-situ incubated in ocean water Damariscotta River, Maine, United States -... | ecosystem: Environmental > Aquatic > Marine >...
CCAGAATAAAAAGAAAGCTAATTAAGACATAGAATAAAGTTAATGAGCCTTAAAGACAAAATCAACATCACTGGAATCACAGACGAAGGTCTGGTACGTGATCATAACGAAGACAGTATAGCGAGCAATGCAGAGCTTGGTCTGCTTGTGCTGGCTGATGGTATGGGTGGTCATAAAGGTGGCGAAGTTGCCAGCGCTATTGCAGTTGATTCAATATTACAAGACTTAAGTAAAGCGCTTCCTCAAATAACAACTGGCAATACTGACGAGAACACCGGATACAGCATCGAAAGCATGTTGATTGAAAAAGCAATCAAAGATGCAAATTCAAAAATCTATACCGCCGCGCAAAACAATAAAAACTATGAAGGCATGGGAACAACGGTAGTTGTATTGCTTTTATATGATAACCGTATCACTGTCGCTCATGTAGGTGATTCACGATTGTATCGTATGCGCGATCGAATTTTGGAACAAATGACACGCGATCACACCCTGTTACAGGAATTAGTGGATCGTGGTTTTTATACAAAAAAAGAAGCAAGAGAATCACTAAATAAAAACCTCGTGACTCGGGCAGTAGGCGTGAACCCAGATGTGGATGTTGACTTGTTAGAAGACATCGCATTGGCTGGTGATATGTATTTACTTTGCTCAGACGGCTTAACGGACATGATTACTGACGACTTAATTGAGGATATTCAATTAAATTATCGTGATAACCAGAATAAAATGAATAAAGAATTAATAAAGCAGGCTAAAGACCATGGCGGTAAAGATAATGTTTCCGTCATGCTCGCACAAGTTTTAAAAGAGTTCCCAGCTAACTCCAACTGGGTTTCTAAAATTTTAGACATTTTCTCTTAAGATTAAGAGTATTTTTTATACATTAACTGAATAAATTTAAATAGATAGGTAGCAAAATGGCAACAATACAAATAAGTTTCAACGGTGAAGCAGAAAAAGAGCTTCAACTGGATAAAGAAACAATGACCATTGGCCGAAAAAGTGACAATGATATCCATCTGGATAATCTGGCTGTTAGTGGTCACCACGCCAAAATACTCACTATTCTCAATGATTCATTTATTGAAGATTTAAACAGTACAAATGGTACCTACCTTAATGGCTCCTTAGTTAAAAAGAATTCACTTGCCGATGGTGATATTATTAAAATTGGCAAGCATGAGATGAAATATATAAATACAAATGCCAACTCTGAAGGTGATTTTGAAAAAACCATGATCATTAACCCGGATTCAGATGGTATGCAGGAAACAGAAGGCAGTGATGAAATTGATAAATCTGTTGGTGCCATTGTCGCTGAAATCGCCTCCTCTGACTCAGGTAAAAGTAGCCAACAAAAAGCTAAAATTCGTTTAGTTAGCGGGGCAAATAATGGTAAGGAATTAGCACTTACAAAAGTACTCACTACACTTGGTAAACCTGGTGTTCAGGTTGCTGCTATCACCCGCAGACCTACCGGTTATTTCCTGATACATATTGATGGAGGCGATAATGGCGAACGACCAAAAGTTAATAACCAACAAATTAGTTCTAAAGCACAACCGTTAAGTGATAATGATGAAATAGAAGTAGCGGGTGTTAAAATGACATTCTTTTTTGAGTAAGATACTTTTCTTCTCAAACAAAAAAACCTCCAATATGGAGGTTTTTTTGTTTGAGAAGATTAAGAAGTTAATAAACTTTATTAATTTCTATTTAACCGTAGATACCAAACGTCAATATGAATTAGCTATTGCAGTACTAGCTGAACCCCCTTTAGTTAATATGTAGAATTACATATAACCTGTAAAAAATATTTTTAAATTATTAACTCTGTTATCTCCATTCAACCAGACATGAAAATAACAGTTCCTCATTTTTACTAAACAAATCAATTAAGCACTTTTTCTCTTTTCTTCTAATGCTGGATAGTCTGTATACCCCTTCTCATCACCACCATAAAAGGTTGCCTGATCAGGTTCATTAAGCGGAGCATCAAGAGCAAAACGTTCAGGCAAATCGGGGTTAGCAATAAACAACTGACCAAATGCCACCATATCTGCATGACCACTTTTTAATGCCTGCTCAGCCGTTTCACGGTTGTAACCCATATTTGCCATATATAAACCTCCGAATCGACGCTTCAATTCAACATAATCCACTTCACGTTTAGCATTCAACATATCCCCTTCTAATACATGTAAATAAGCAAGATTATGCTTACTTAACATATCAACAACTGCATTAAATGTAGCCTGAGGCTGAGAGTCTTTAATATCATTAAACTGGTTTTCCGGTGATAAACGCACACCTACCTGCTCTGATGGCCATACATTTATAACTGCATCAATAACTTCATCAAGTAAACGCATACGGTTTTCAACACTACCACCGTAAATATCATCACGTGTATTTGAACCGTCTCGTAAAAACTCATCTAGAAGGTATCCATTTGCCGCATGTATTTCAATTCCGTCAAAACCTGCTGCTTTAGCATTTTCTGCTGCTTTCACATAATCTGAGATTAATACGGGCATTTCCTCTAGCTCAAGTGCTCGCGGTGTAACAAATGGCTGCATACCTTCATAGGTAATTGCATCGCCTTCTGGGCGTATAGCCGATGGCGCAACAGGTAATGCATTTTCTGGCAACATGGAAGGGTGCGATATGCGCCCAACATGCCACAATTGAATAAAAATCAAGCTACCCTTGGCATGCACCGCATCGGTTATCTTTTTCCAGCCCTTTATTTGCTCATCTGAATGAATACCTGGTGTAGCGGGATACCCTAAAGCTGACGTAGAAATTTGACTAGCCTCTGTAATTAACAGCCCTGCAGAGGCTCGCTGAGTGTAATACAGCGTATTTAAATCGGTTGGCACATTACCTTCGCCTGCTCGGTTTCGAGTTAATGGGGCCATTACCATACGGTTATTTAACGTTAACTCTCCCACTGTTAACGGCCTAAAAAGCTGAGATTGTTCTGTTGTAGAGGTCATAGATTTTCCCTTAATTTTGTACAATATAGTAAATACAACGATTTGTCTGAGCAAAGTATAGTGACTTGATTGGCTTCAAAACAGCACCAAAATAGCGTATATATGTTTCTAAATCGGAAACAATGGAAACAACATGGATTCAGCTAGTCGATTAGTCTTATTCGCCGATGTTATTGATAGCGGTAGCTTTAGCAAAGCAGCCGGTCTTCGTAATGTAAATCGCTCAATGGTTAGTAAACAAATAGCCCAACTTGAAGAACACCTTGGCGTTCGGTTATTAAACCGTACAACTCGCAGCCTGAGTCTCACCGATGCAGGGCACTCAATCTATCAACATGCAAATGGATTACGTAACCAGTTATTGGAAACTGAAGCGCTAGTTGCTTCCTTACGGGAAGATGTAAGTGGAGAGCTGCGCATTTCAAGCACCACCCACTTTGGACGTTTACACGTAATGCCTGTGATCAAGAAACTGGTAGAAGATTACCCTGAACTAAAAATCGATCTGCGTTTAGAAGACCGTTATGTCGATATTGTTGGTGAGCGTTATGATGTCGCAATTCGCATAACATCTCCTGAAGATTCTTCTCTTATAGCCCGGAAACTGACAAACAATAAACTGATCATGGTTGCCTCCCCTGATTACCTGAAAAAACAGGGTACACCACAAAACATTGAAGACTTATCTGCTCATCATTTTGTAGTTTATGCAGGTGAAAATGGGGTAATGAATAGTTGGGCGTATTATGAAGGATCTGAAATAAAGAATTATGCTGTTAACGTTCATACTAAAGTAAATGATGGCTCCGCTTTATTACAACTGGCAGAAAACGGAATCGGAATTGGACTAACGCTTTTTTCGGAATGTTATAACGAATTACAAAATGGTTCGTTAGTTCAAGTTATTCCTGAAATAAAATTCAAAGAATTTTCATCTACTTATATAATGTACCCGAGTCGAAGTCACGTTCCTCAGAAGACACGATTATTTATCGAACGTATGATGCTGTATGTTTCGCAACAAGCGTTTTATTTTAATTAATTATAAATTAAGAAAATTAGACTTTATCTAAACATAACAAATAAACGTTAATCTTTCGTGATGTTTTTGTGATTCCTGGTTGATATCTACAGTGCATTATTAACTTGCTGTAACTACCAACAACTTAAACAGGAATCGATATGAACAAAAAACTATTCTTAGCCATCGCCTTAGCGTGCACACCAGTTAGTAACATATCCGCACAGGAATTGAACATCAATTTCACTAATTTGACACACGGAAACCACTTTACGCCTTTATTATTCAGTGCTCATACTGAAGATCAACATATATTTGAAATCAATACTTCAGCTTCAGAAAACCTGCAAGCAATGGCTGAAGGTGGTGATATATCAGGTTTGCTTGTAGATTTAACTGCATTATCTGCCGATAGCGCTGCAAACCCTGCTGAAGGTCTTATGGCCCCCGGACAAAGCATCAGTTTTGAACTTTCGACACAGGAAATAAACAACAAGCTTTCAATCACAGCAATGATATTGCCCACTAATGATGGTTTTGTTGGATTAGACTCATTAAGCATACCTACTGAGGAAGGTACATATACATATTACCTTAATGGTTACGATGCGGGCACTGAAGTTAATGATGAAATCATAAATGGGGGGGGGGCTCCAGGCGCTGCGGGTATTCCGGCAGATCCATTGGGACAAAATGGAACAAATGCATCAGGTGTCATTAACTCTGAAAACAATACCCATATTCACATTCATCGTGGCGTTATTGGTGACACCGACACGACTGGTGGCGCTAGTGATTTAGACAGTCGTATTCACCGTTGGTTAAACCCGGTTGCACGTCTGGTTATCGAAGTTAAATAGGAGATAAACTCATGATTAAAATTTCATCTAAAGTTTTTCTTAACTGTATTTTAACTGGCTCAATGATGATGGCACTGTCGGCCTGTGAACTACCATCCGATCAGGAATATAGTATAAGCATTACCAATTTAACTCACTCTCAACCTCTATCACCTCCAGTAGCAATGCTTCACAAGAAAAAATTCAGTTTCTGGTCAGTGGGTAAAGAAGCCAGTGAAGCACTTGAAATAATGGCTGAAGGTGGTGATGGTAGCGGGTTGTTAGCATTAAAACCTGGAAACCCTCAGTATCAGGCAACAGCCCCGCTTATCCCGGGTGAAAGTGTAGAGTTCAGACTGGATACTACGCGTGATAATTTAAAAAACCTGTCTATTGCAGGTATGTTAGTTAATACCAATGATGCATTCAGTGGTGTAAATGGTATTGAACTTCTTGATCTGGAAGAAGGTCAGAGTAGTGTTCATTACACATATGCTTATGATGCAGGAACAGAGTTTAATAGTGAGTTAACCGGCACAATCCCCGGCCCTGCCGATGGTGGTGAAGGTTTTAATACTGCACGTGATGATATAACAAATGTAGTGACGCATCATGGCGGTATCGTTTCAGTCGATGATAACTTTACTGGCTCAACGCTTAACAGTGCTCAGAGATTCGATAACCCGACTCTTCGTATTGTGGTGACTGCACATTAAGTTTATCCATAGAAGGATGTCAGGCATTACAGTTTTATATCTGTAATGCCTAATAAATTCATCATGAAAAATAAAAAAGTGATCGTTGTAGAAGATAATAAAGACATCTCCGATCTTGTTAAATTACACCTTAGCGACATAGGTATTGAGGTTGATGTTTTTTACGACGGAGTAAAGGGCTGGAACACTATTAATCAGAGTCTATACGATTTAATTATTCTAGATATCATGTTGCCAGGCATGGATGGCCTGGAAATATGTAAGAAAATTCGTAATACAAGTAAAATATATACTCCAATTTTAATGCTAACTTCGCGCTCATCTGAAATTGACAGAGTATTAGGGCTTGAGTCAGGGGCAGATGACTATCTCACAAAACCTTTCAGCCTGATGGAAATGGTTGCCAGAGTTAAAGCATTAATTCGCCGACACGATGCGATGTTAAGCAAACCCGTAAATACAGAAAATCTAAAATTTACAAACTTATGTATCAACACGCAAACCCGAGAAGTAATAAAAGAGCAACAGCAACTAGTATTAACAGCAAAAGAGTTTGACCTGCTGTTATACTTCGCCCGTCATCCAGGCCAGGTTTTTGATCGAATGCAATTACTGGATAAGGTATGGGGTTATGGCCATGAAGGCTACGAGCATACAGTAAATTCACATATTAATCGTTTAAGAGGAAAACTAGAAACCGACCCGCGTACACCGAAATTTATTAAAACTGTATGGGGTGTTGGATATCAGTTTATAGCATCGGCAGCGTAAACTATAATTGTTATGAAATTTTCTTTATTTCACACTTTATATTTTAAACTGGCAACAGGACTGGGAGTTATACTACTAATTGTAGGCCTGTCTTATACAGTATTTTCCAGCTATATGCTGCAACAGATAAATCTGTCAAGTCAGCAACTCATTAATCATGATCTTGCACAAAACCTGGTTGACGATAAAAAAATTGTACATAACGGTCAAATAGATAAGAAAGCCATGAAAGACACTTTCATGCAATATATGACAATTAACCCTAGCATTGAAATTTATTATATTGATTTAAAAGGTAATATTATTGCATATTCCGCTGAGCCCGGAAAAGTAAAACGAAACACCATTAATCTTCTTCCCATTACACATCGACTAAGTAAACCAGATCAACTAAATATACTTGGCGATGACCCGAGATCACATGAAACTAGAAAACCCTTTTCAGTAACACCAATACCATCGATTAATAATCCACAGGGCTATTTATATATTGTTTTACAGGGTGAAGAAATAACAAATGCCATAAACACAAACTCACAGAATACAATTATTTATCTAGGTGGTTTTGTTTTAGCTGGAAGCTTAGTAATAGGCTTATTAATGGGGTTATATCTTTTTTATCGAATCAATAAACGCATCAAAAAATTACAAACTAATGTCGCCGATTTTGTTGATAGCGATTTTTCTGCAGACTATACATCAGACTTTCGAGTATCCAACTTAATACTTTCAGATGAAATAACTGAGTTAGAAAAACATGTATCTGGAATGACACTACACATTCAGAAACAATGGTCCGCCTTGAAACAACAGGATAATTTACGTCGTGAAATGGTTGCTAACATTTCACATGACCTGCGCACGCCGTTGGCTTCTATACAGGGCTACCTTGAAACACTGAGTATAAAATACACCTCTCTCTCAGATGATGAAAGATTAAATTATTTGAACACTACAATTAAACAGGCAAAAGGCTTACAAAAATTAATTGATGGTTTGTTCGAGCTGGCTAAATTAGATGCACGAGAACATCAGCCAGAGATGGAGAACTTCCCTCTTTTAGAATTAGCATATGATGTAACAGCGAAGTTTGAAATAAACGCCAGGAAAAAAGATATTTCGTTAGATATTAAATCTGAAACTGAAAACCCTGTGGTATTTGCTGATCTTGGGCTGATTGAACGTGTTCTCGATAATTTAATTAGTAATGCTATTTATTACAGTGAAGAAAACAGCAAAATAACCATCAATATAAGCGCACCTAAAAATAAAAGTTTAACTATAAAAGTAATTGATAATGGAAAAGGCATCCCATTAGAGCAACAGTCATTAGTTTTTGAGCGGTTTCACCAAGCGCATACACCTGAACGTACAGATGGACATGCTGGCCTTGGCTTATGCATTGTTAAAAAAATTATTGAGCTACATAAACAGGTTATATGGGTTGAAAGCAAACCAGAGAAAGGTTCAGAGTTTAATTTCACCTTAGCCAGTGTTTGATTTATACATTCCCATGAGATTTCATGGGACCTGATGCATGCCAAATTAGTACTCTTTTTTATTTCTATAACCGGGCTTGGCTACAATTTCCAAATAAAATGATGTTTTTCCTTCAGACACAACCCAGTTTATTGATTTATCGATTTCTGCCAGATGGATATTGTCGCTATTTGCCTCATCAAGACCAAATCGACAGTCAAAATCAAGGTAATCAACACCTGGTGCTAACTTTTTACTACGCTCACGCTTTATATATTTCCTAATTTCATGCTTCACGGCTTCAACCTGTCTTTCCGGTTTGATTCTCTCGTGTGTTAACTTAAATGTCTTCTTCATATTAGTCTAAAGCCTATTATTAATACGTTCGTGAAACTAACACAGAACTGGATACAAAGCATTATTCAAATAGGCTTAATTTGTCACATTCCATTATGAAGCAATTGGCTCAACACAGTTTGTCCTGTTAAGTTTCATTGACTATGCCTAATTAGGTTAAAACAGCCATATTTATCATATTTAATTCATAAATAGACTATATTTAATGTAGTTCTATATATTATAAATATTTTCAATATGTCCAATTCAACTACAGAAAAAAGCATCAAAAAGCCAAAAATCATAGATTATCGTGAACTTAGCATGATGCAACAGGCTATTTTTGATGGTGCAAATTACAGCATCATCTCAACTAGTATCGACGGAATAATTAAATCATTTAATCAAGCCGCATCCAGAATGCTTGGTTACACTGCTGAAGAGATAATTGGTATTGCGACACCCGAATTATTTCATGATATCAATGAAGTCATTTTACGGGCAGAAAGTCTGTCAAAAGAGTTAGGTGTTGTAATAGACCCAGGGTTTGATGTTTTCGTAGAAAAAGCACGACGCGGGCTAACTGAAGAGCTTGAATGGAGTTATATACACAAAAATGGACATCGTATTCCTGTGCTTTTATCAATCACAGCGCTTCGTGACGAAAACCAGAGTATTAACGGTTTTTTAGGCATAGCATTTGATATAACAGAAAAGGTCTCTATTCAACGAGCGCTAAAAGAGGAGGAAGAACGCTACCGCCTGTTATTTGAGCATTCAGGTGATGGTATATTTTTAATGAATGGCGATATATTCGTAGACTGTAATCCAGCTACACTGAATATGTTTGGCTGCACCCATGAACAAATCATTAATCAAACACCTTATCGATATTCACCTGTGACTCAACCAGATGGAAGACCATCTCAGGAAAAAGCGATAGAGAGAATAACAGCTGCTTTCACCGGAGAAACACAATTTTTTGAATGGCGACATCTAAAATATGACGGTACACCTTTTGATGCTGAAGTGACCTTAAATATAATTAATATAAAAAATGAAGCGCATATTCTTGCAACAGTAAGAGATATCAGCAAACGTAAAAAAATCGAACATGAGCTAGAAGTATCAAGAAATCAACTTTTGACACAAAATGAAAGCTTCAGGCTTATAAATGATCTTTCAAACCGTCTACATAGCAGTCATTCCTTTCAAAACATAATAAATGAAACACTGGATGTATTGTTAAGCGTAACGATGACAACCAATGTCGCTATATATTTGATTGATGAAAGCAAAAATAAACTTAAACTGGTTGCAAGCCATGGTTTCAGCCAACAGACCTTGCAAGCCGGACAAGAATTATCATTAGATAGCAGCTTAAGCGGCTATGCAATAGAAAAAAACGAGATCCTATTTAGTGAAGATTTATCTTTTGACAATCACATCGACAAAATAGTTGGAAATGCATTATTAGCCGACAACATTTCTTCTGCTGTTATTGTCCCCCTCATCTACCAGGGAAAAGCATTTGGCAGCATAAACTTGTTATACAACAACAAACATCACTTCACAGCTATTGAAAAGGAAACTTTAGATATAATCAGCAATACTGTTTCCCAGTCTTTAGTAAATACAGAACAAATTAATGAGCTGGCATTTATGGCTCATCATGACTCATTAACCGGGCTTCCAAATCGTTCTCTTTTTCATAAAACTTTTAAAGAGAAAGCGTCAGACTCTTCCTACAAATCAGCCGCACTTTTACTGCTTGATCTAGATCGCTTTAAAGAAGTTAACGACACCCTTGGACATCACACAGGTGATGAATTACTTAAAAAAATTGGCCCTAGGTTAAAACAGGCTTTTTCAGATCAGGAAATACTACTGACAAGACTAGGCGGAGATGAATTCACTGTTTTAGTTGATAACATCTCTGATGAAAAATCCATTTTAACTTTCACAAAAATTCTGCTGGATCAATTACGTCAGCCATTCGAAATAAACTTAATGAACCTTGAGATAGATGCCAGCATTGGTATCGCACTTTACCCGAAAGACGGTAATGATAGCCACGCCCTGTTACGCTCAGCAGATGTAGCAATGTATGATGCAAAAAACAAAGGCAGTGGAATTCAAATTTATGATCATAAAGAAGACAAACACACTCCTGAACGATTAGCGCTAATTGTAGAGCTAAATAGCGCTATACGTGACAACCAGTTAGAACTTCATTACCAGCCAAAAATAAATTTAAGTACTAATACATTAAGTGGGTTTGAGGCATTAGTTCGTTGGCGTCATAAAGAACTCGGCTTACTTTATCCGGATAAATTCATTCCTCTGGCCGAACTTAACGATTCAATTCACTACCTAACTGAAGCCGTTTTGAAAATTGCCTTGAAGCAGCAGCAAAAATGGTTTGAAGCTGGCTTACATATGCCGGTTGCTGTCAATTTATCAGCACGAAATCTTATTGATGACCGCTGCCTTAAAACCTTATGCTCATTAATGAAAAAACACCAGACACAACCTGGAATGTTAGAACTTGAGATAACTGAAACAGCGCTAATGCAAGATCCAGAAACAGCTATTGATTTACTTAATCAAATATCAAATTTAGGTATAAAACTTTCTATCGATGACTTTGGAACGGGTTATTCATCTCTGTCTTACTTACGTCAAATGCCTATTAATTTTTTAAAAATAGATAGAGAATTTGTAAGTGATATGTTAAAAAATGAGCAAGACTCAATTATCGTAAGATCAACAATTGCTCTGGCTCATAATTTAAAACTAGATGTAATTGCAGAAGGTGTTGAGGATTCTGAAACAATAAATCAGCTTAAAAAAATGGGCTGTGATTTGATACAAGGCTATTACATCAGCAAACCAAAATCATGGACAGAAATTGAACAATGGGTTAAAACGAGTGATTATAATCTTTAAGATAAGGTACTGCTAATTACTAAAATACTCATCACTGGCGCGACAGGCTTCGTGGGTAGCCACATATTAGAATCTTTGATAGACATTAACCATCAGGGTATTGAAATAGTTGCTGCCTGCCGGGACCCATCAAAACTTATTCCCCAGTATTCTGGAGAGGTTCGTCAAGGAGACCTACGAGACCCTGATTACCTGGATAGAGTACTGGTTGGTATAGATATCATTTGCCACGCAGCTGGCCAAACTAGCTTTGAGAAATCGAATGATTCATGCACACATAACTATCTTGAACCAACGATTGATTTAATTAACCGTGCAGTAGAATGGAGGGTAAGTCGCTTCATCAATTTAAGTAGTATTTATACTGCGCCAATTAGTGAAAGAAACAGCGCTAATTCTTTAGGTAAACCCCGCTCATACTGGCCAATGATTAACTGCCACATTGCAGTTGAAGAATATTTACGCAATTATAAACATCCTCATTGTCAGTTTGTTAATTTACGTCTGGGGCTTTATTCAGGAAATCGACTCAATATGGGTTTACTACCTTTATTGCTTAGCCGATTGAATATTGCGAATTCACCATATCTAACAGGCCAAATTGGCCATTTCCCGTTGACGGATGGTCGCGATATAGGTCAGGCATTTGTACGCGCCGCACTGGGGCCTTTTGAGTCAGATTATAACAGCTTGAACATTACGGGCTCTGAATGCCCTTCACATGCAGATGTCATGAGTTTTCTCGACCAACACATCCATGTTAAACCTCTGTCATTCGGTTTACCTTCAGTATTTGCCTCACTCTGGCTTTACTTGCTAAATTATTCATATCGTTCTGGTGATCAACCATTATTCACCAGCGCTATGATTGATATGCTGAAATGCCCATCAATTGACCTACAATTAGCCAGAAAACAAATTGGATACGACCCAGAAATTAGCTGGAAAGCAAGCTTAATGGATACTTTAGAAATCCATAAAAATCAATCACTTAATAACAGTATCAGTCAGGTTGATCGACCTCTAAATCTTTAGCAAGACATCTTATAAACACAATCAATTACAGATTAAATAAGTTCAAATAATAAGCATTACTTAATATTCTTATTGAATTATGTTGACATTTATTAGTCAGACAACTATCTTATTTTTAAGGCATCAGCAAAACTGCCCTGAAAGATTCAGCTAACCCAATTACCCATCGGTTCACAATGTGACCCAAGGAGCTATACGATGAGCGCAACCGCTGCACAGATAGATAATAGTAATGAACATATCAGCATGACAAAAAATGAATTAAATAGCTGGTTTGATCAACGATTTGAAGAGCGTCGACAGCAAGAAGAAGCAGATCATGTACCTTCAATGAGTATTATTGCCACTAAAGGGACAATGGACTGGGCCTATCCTCCTTTCATACTCGCGTCAACTGCCGCCGCTTTAGGCTGGGATGTGTCTATGTTTTTTACATTTTATGGCCTCGATTTACTTAAGAAAGACTTAGATTTAAGTGTAAGCCCTATGGGCAACCCGGCGATGCCTATGAAAATGCCAGTTGGACCGCAGTGGTTAAAAGATATAAATATGAATATTCCTAATGCAATCATGGGTAATATCCCCGGCTTTGAGTCAATGGCAACAGCAATGATGAAAAAAACGACTGAAGTGAAAGGTATCGCAAGTATTGAAGAGCTAAGAAGTTTATGCCTTGAAGCAGACGTTAAAATGCTAGCCTGTCAAATGACGGTTGATATGTTTGGACATAGCCAGGATGAATTTATGGATGAGGTCGATGAATGGGTCGGTGCAGCCAGCTTCTTACCAACAGCACAAAAGTCAGATGTAACTTTGTTTATTTAAACTCTTTTTGTCTGATTTTCTCTGGTTTAATTCCTTAAGTTATTTCCCCGGCTTATCTCCCCGATTGGCCAGGGAAATAAGCCTAGGCCTTTTAATAAATATGGGCAGATAGTTATTATGAAAATAGTCACAGGACAGAAAGCACCTGATTTTAATTTAACAGACATCAGCGGAGCTGAATTTAAACTTGAGAGTCTTAAAGGAAAGCGTTACCTGCTCACATTCTATCGTTTTGCAGCCTGCCCGTTTTGTAATCTGAGATTACATAACATAATCAAAAACTATGAAAAATTCGATGATAATTTTGAAATTATTGCAGTGTTTGATTCCAGTTTAGAAAATCTACAAACATATGCAACACGGCACAAATCACCCTTTCCCATACTGGCAGATGAAAACAATGAAATCCATCGTTTATACCATGTAGAACACTCTTTATTAGGTGTAATAAAAGGTATTGTTTTTAGATTCCCAACACTAATGATTAGCATGTTTAAAGGTTATATACCCTGGCGCATAAAAGGCGATATAACCGGTATGCCCGCTGATTTTCTAATAGATGAAAACGCTATAGTACAGGCTGCATATTATGGAAAAGATGAAGGTGAGCATATTCCCTTACATCTAGTAAAACAGTTTTCTGAACGCAGAGGTGAATTAGAGACTGACTTAGTTGAGGTATAAGTCATAGAATAAAAAATATGTATACTTAAAGTAAAGATAGATTACTGTAGATTTTTTAAATCTTTTTTAATACTTATACGAACCTTATCCATTTGAACTATCAATTTTTTAGTAACAGATTCATCATCATTAACTAAATTCCAACTTTTACCCCATAAGTTTCTTAAATCAGTCGCGTCTTTTTCAACTTGAACACTAATCAGGCTGCTTAAGTCGACTATCAGACCTACCTTAACCCATGCCTTTCTTGGGTTACCATCCTGCATATTTTTATCATAATGAGCGGCATAAATCACTTGCTCTAATTCAGCCAATACCGTTAATACTTCAAAGGATGCAGTACGAATATTATTATTATCTTCGGTTAACTCCATTCGCCAGGCATTATAACTAAAACCAATGACCGCAACGATCATGCTAAAAATAGACGTCATGTAAAACAGTTTTAATTTATGCCTCAATTCCATAATTATATTTTTTCCCAAACCAGTATTCTATTATTAGCGGGCATAGCAATATCTTTTAATAATCTAAGATTGTTAATTTGAGCTTGCTCCTGCATGCTTTCGAAATGTTTGATACAACTATCAGGGTTACGTTGTTTTAACCACACATCAAAATTTGCATTGCTTTCTGAGGTATACTGCCCATTATAATTAAACGGCCCATATTGAGCGAATAAACCACCTGTCTTTAATATCTCCCCTACATGTTTAAACATTTTTTCAGTTTGTTCGGATGAAATAATGTGTGTTACATTGGCACTAAAAATATAATCTTTTTTATCAACATTCCAGTCAGAAATGTCTACATCAAGAATCAATGGAACATGAATACGATCGTGTTTAACATCTGAAAACCACATTTTCATACCCGCATGTTCAGCTTCAAGATCACCGGGATACCAGTTTAAGTGAGGTAAGTGTTCTGTAAAATAGACTGCGTGCTGACCGGTATAGCTGCCAATTTCCAGTACGTCACCAGATTCTATAAACAGTGTTTTTAAAACATCTAAAATAACCTGTTGATTTTGTTCACATGATGGGGAATTAGGTTTAATCATCTATTTTACTCGTTAGATTGCTTTGCTCGGGGATGGACCTCGCTTTTTGAGCTCCGTCCCCTGTAGTGATGCCATCAAGAGTTGTACGGAGTCGATTCACTACTCTGTCAGCTTCTGGTGGTATAGGTTAAGGGGACAGAGCGCCAAAAGGCGGCGGTCTTTCCCCGAGGGTGATGTGCCTCAGCAGTGCACGCTCTTACCAATCATAATTTAAGTCAGAGAATCACAGTTCAGCATACTCCTGTAAGGCGGCAGGGCCAGGCAGGAGTAAGCTGGACTGTGATTACTGATAAAACTCTTTCAGTACCCTGAATAAATAATAGGCATCCCAACGCCCTGCAAGTTCCCTTATTGAGTGCATAGCAAAAGTGGGGACACCTACATCCAGTGTTTTAACACCTATTTCACTCGCTGCTATCGGGCCAATAGTACTTCCGCATGCCATGTCTGATCTGACAACAAAAGACTGTACAGGTACATCTGCCTTTTTGCATAACTGCTTAAAAAGAGCACTGGTATCACTGTTCGTTGCATAACGCTGATTTGCATTGGTTTTTATAACTGGGCCCTGATTAATTTCCGGCCCGTGATTGTTATCATGTTTATCTACGAAATTAGGGTGCACTGCATGTGCATTATCGGCTGATATCATCATAGATTTATCAATCATACGCACTGTATTTTCATGACTGCCTGCAATACGTTCTAATACCGACTGTAAAAATGTGCCTTGTGCACCACAGGCTGAAGCACTGCCTACTTCTTCATGATCGGTACATACTAATAACTTACTACCGGGGTTACTGGTTTCTGTCATCGCCATTAAACCGGTGTAACAACTCAACAGATTGTCTAAACGTGCACTCGCAATAAAGTCCTGATGTAAACCTACATAAGCCGGTTCCTGAACATCATAAAAACTTAACTCATAATCGAGTACTTCAACCGCACCCGTAGTATCTTTAATTTTTTGTAACAAAATTTCTTTAAACGATGGTTTATTTTTCTTTTCAGAAGGCGGTAATTTTAATAGAACAGGTGGGATGTCAGTTTGCGAATTTATACTTCTAGCTGAATTTGCTTCACGATCCAAATGAATAGCTAAACTGGGTATAACCGCAATCGCATCTTCAAAGTTAACTAATGCACTTTCCAGGTCGCCATCTTCATCCAGAAAATTAACACGGCCAGCCAGTGATAAATCACGATCGAACCATGGGTTTAATAAAACCCCGCCATAGACTTCTACGCCTAGCTGATAGTAACCTTTATTTAACATATCTGGTTCTGGTTTTACTTTTAAGCAGGGGCTATCGGTGTGAGCACCAACCATATTTATGCCATTACTTACCGGGTCTTCACCTAATTTAAAAGCAATAATTGAGGAATCATTTCTGCTAACGTAATAACCCTGTTTTTCTTCTAGCTGCCATATGTCTGCTTCATATAAACGGCGGTAACCTGCACATTCAAGCTTATATATCATGCCTTCTACTGCATGAAACGGTGTCGGTGATAAACCGATAAAATCCATTAAATCAAAATTGAATTTTTCGTCGTTCATTGTGTTTCCTATTTTTTAAATTACGCTATAGAGGTACAGAAAAAGAAGAGTAAAAGTACAACATCAAAAAATCTTGTCACCTCCGAATACTTGTGTCGCAGATCTAGATATCTAATGTTTAATGTCGCTAGATTCCCGACACAAGCATTCGGAAATAACGAGATTAATACGCCGATACCCTTCTCCTTCTGTACCTCCATGGCTAAAAATCATTTAACCTATTCTATAAAGTGTTTTTTCATCATAACCGGTAATCACGGGCACCATGCCAAACAAAGATTTATTCAGTTTTTCATCCCCGGTATCAACGCGCATAGGTTGCCCATCTAATGACTGTATCTTTTCCGGAGTCGAAATAATAACAATATTTTCCAGTCCTATACGCCTGATAACTTCAGGGCTAATTTGCTGATTACCTCGACCAAAAACGTGCCCCTGTCCTCCAATTATAGTAATAATTAAACGTACTTTTTTGTGAGTTTTAAGTAAATTTTGAATCTGTTGCTCATCCACATCACTGGCAACAAGCTGTTTGTCTTTAACGGCATCAATACCCAGTAAAGTATGCGGTAAGTCTAACGCATCAAGTATCGCTTTGGGTGTCGTTCCTGAGCCTATTAAATAAAGAACATCATCATCCATTGTCTCCTCAATAAATGCAGCTATATCCTGAAGTGTTATTGCTTTATGGCTTATTCCCCCCTCTTTCATATTCTGCATAAACTGGTTTTCGGCTGGTACATTTAAATAACCATGTAATTTTGCCTTTACCCTGTCATGTCTGAATTCATCCTCATCTATATCCATGACAGATGCTTGCGTTAGCGTCAATGCACGTCCCTTCACTATCAGGCTTAATAGCTCACCTGCATGTGCAGGCGTTACTGCATATACCGCTGAATGAATTTTACAACCCGCGGGTACACCGATAACCGGAGGAGCTGAGCTTATATTCTCTAATGCATGAAAAACATTGCGGGCAGTACCATCACCACCCGCAAACAGCAGTAGATCAATTCCCTGCTCAATACATAACTGAACTGTTTTTTCGGTATCATCAGCACAGGTAGGAACATCACTCATTGGGTTAACAACGGTTACTTCAAACCCCAGTGATTTACTAAGATTTTCACCCATATTATTAGCCGCAGTATATATATGTATTCTACCTTTATATTCAAGCAACATTTGTAGTGCCTGCTGCATCCTATGTTCAGCTAATGGAATCGCTCCACGCTCAATCGCTATCTGCTGAATTTCTTCACCATCAGAGCCTTTCAGAGCAACCCTTCCACCTATGCCCGCTATCGGGTTAATAATTAAACCTAATCTAAACAAATCGTTTTCCGCTTTACTATTCTAAAATGATACTATTATGCACTAATTTAATGTCGTCTTCCCTGAATGCTTTAATCAGGATAAATCGACCTGAACTATTTCCAAGTCACTCTAATTCCGATAACCATATTCGGAAATAACGGTATATTAATGAGCTATAAACACCCTTTTCTTCCCAGACGCCAGTCAATTGCAGTACAAATCGGTGACATTACTGTAGGTGGTGATTCACCTATCGTTGTGCAATCTATGACAAACACAGACACAGCTGATGAAGTTGCTACCGCCATTCAAATTGCTGATCTGGCAGCATCCGGCTCAGAAATGGTACGAATTACAGTTAACACAGTGGAAGCAGCTGCTGCCGTACCCGGTATTAAAGCCCGCCTTAAACATATGGGTATAAATGTTCCGCTTGTAGGTGACTTTCATTTCAACGGGCATAAGTTATTAACGCTTCACCCGGAGTGTGCTGAAGCATTAGACAAATACCGTATCAATCCCGGCAATGTGGGCCGAGGCAAACGTCGTGATGAGCAATTCGCAACGATGATTGAGATGGCCGTAAAATACAATAAAGCCGTTCGCATCGGTGTTAACTGGGGCAGTATGGATCAGGAACTACTGGCCAAACTGATGGATGAAAATGCAAAACTAGAACAACCTAAAGACCCTAAACATGTCATGTTTGAAACGGTAATTCGTTCGGCATTAGAAAGTGCTGAGACGGCTGAAAAGTTAGGCTTAACAAAAGACAAAATCATACTTTCCTGCAAAATGTCAGATGTACAAGATCTGGTTACGGTATACAGGGCAATGGCTGAACGTTGTGACTATGCATTGCATTTAGGTTTAACAGAAGCTGGTATGGGTTCTAAAGGCATTGTTGCATCGACCGCAGCGCTGTCAATTTTATTACATGAAGGCATTGGTGACACGATACGTATTTCTCTTACACCTGAACCCGGTGCTGCACGTACAAAAGAAGTTATAGTTGCACAGGAAATCTTACAAACTATGGGTCTGCGTGCTTTTGTACCATTAGTAACGGCCTGCCCTGGTTGCGGAAGAACATCAAGCACATACTTTCAGGAACTAGCTGAACAAATTCAAACTTACCTGCGTGATCAAATGCCAGTTTGGGCAACGCAGTATCAAGGCGTAGAAACCATGTCAGTTGCGGTGATGGGCTGTGTAGTAAATGGCCCGGGTGAAAGTAAACACGCAAATATTGGCATCAGTTTACCGGGGACAGGAGAAACACCCGTTGCGCCGGTGTATGAAGATGGCGAAAAAACAGTCACATTAAAAGGCGATAATATTGCCAGTGAGTTTACAGATTTATTAAATCAGTACATTGAGCGCAGTTACGAAAAAATATAAATATTAAACATCGCATAATTATCAAATGAAAAAATTATTTCTCACTTTTTTATTTTCAATTACATTCTTCATCACTGCCTGTTCGGATGAAATAATTTCACCGGAAGATGAGATAAAATCATATATAAAAAATGGAAAACTAGCTGCCGAACAACGCAGCTCAAATGATCTGGCTGATTTAATAGATAAAAACTACAGAGATCAACGTGGGTGGAATAAGCAAAAAGTTAAAAAAATTGCTAGAGCATACTTTTTTACTCATAAGAACATTAATTTGTTAACCAAAATTGATAGCGTTGATTTTCAAAATAACAACAGCGCTTTTGTCGTTTTATATGTAGCAATGGCAGGTAACGTTATAACAGACTTGAACTCTCTACCCAGCCTCAGAGCAAGAATATATAAATTTGAATTACAACTGATTAAAAATGATGATTGGTTATTACAACAAGCGGAATGGAAACCCGCGAAAATAAAAGACATGTTGTAAGTACTTCAAAATTTATCATCATAATTTCTCCAGACAAAACTATCGGGAATTTTAATCTCAAGTTACATTGGCAAAAGCAACCTCATCAACACCCCATTATCAGATGAACTAAAATGTAAACTTGCGTTTAATTGGGATGCACGATAATGCATGTTTTTTATACCTCTACTCCCTTCTTCAGCAACACTAGATACATCAAAACCTATACCATAATCAACAATATCAATATATATAAGTTCATTCTCGACACCAGTAGCTAAAGTCATTTTTTTAGACCCAGAGTGCTTAATGCTATTAGTAATTGCCTCTTGAACAATGCGCATAATATGTAAACTACATCGTGGCCCCATATTTTCAAGCTCTGGTAGTTCTGTAACAGACCATTCCAGTTCAATATTTGCTGACTCCAGCTGGTCAACCAATCGCATACGCATCATACCTAATAATGTTGGCAAATCATTCAATAATGGATCTAACGAATCAATTACCAATCTTAAATCAACTAAACTAAGTTGAACTTTTTCACGCACTTTATTAAAAACGTCACCACGATGTTCCTGTAGTAAACTAACAACAGATATCAGTTGCCCTCCGATCCCATCATGCATGTCACGCATTAAACGTTCTCGTTCTTCGGCTAACACTCTTTCTTTTTCAAGTGATTTAAGCTTTTCATACTGAGACTTTAATTCATTCTGTTTATCCTGCACTCGCAACTCTAATGTATCAGCCAGATGTTCAGCTTTATTAATAGATTGAACAAATCGCCTTACGAGAAACCAACTAAATAATATAACAGAGGGAATTACACTATATTGCATGATTAAACCATCTCGTCTGTCAATAAAATGGTTTATCATTAAAATATCATGAAAACCAAAAACAAGAATTGGAATACCTACAAGCAACATTAAAAACACGTCAGCATTCCCTTGATGAAAATAAACTTTTATAAGATGAAATATCGCATAAATCCCAAAGATCATTATGAACGCATCCCAAACACTATATCCTATATGTAAAATGCTACCTATATCGGGAAGAAAAAATATTCCAATACCAAGAACTGAAAATACCAATATAATTTTCTCAACCGTTTTATTCCTATCCCCTACAAAACGATGATTAAAAAATATCATGACAACAACTGTCCAGCCAAGCGTACTCATGGTCATAGCTTCCCAGATAAAAGCTGATACAGGAATTTCAGAGACAAATAAATTTAGATTATGAGTAGCCCAGATAAATAATTCTAGTGAAAACAAACCATAAATTTTATCTTGAGGCCGGGCTAGCCAGAAAACAAAAATCACAGCCGACAATACATACATAGTCATTGTTATCCACTGGATAAGATCTACACGAATAAATTTTTTCCATACATAGGTATCATGCAGTTGGGATTCTGGAGCAATATAAAACTGATCTAATAAACCTTGTTCAAAATAAGCAGCTTTAACTCTTATATCTATATTATTTTTTCCCTGCTGTAATAACTTCGAAGAAAAATTAAATAACAGGGGTTCATTATGATGTCTGGAAACCGGTTCAGTAAATTTTCCACCCTGACCAACCCAGATATCATTAATATAGACGGCCGCATTATGAGTTACTGACGGTAAATATATAGCCCAAACTTTTTCACTATATTTATCTAATGTTAGTTCTGCACGATACCAGATTTGTTCAATATTTTGCTGATTCTTATTCCAGTCATCTGGCAATGTTATTGATTTCCAGTGCTGCTGACTCGCATCATTCTTTTTCAGTTCAACTAAAGAATTTGCACTATGATGTAAAAATTTAACATGTGTAATTGCACCCACATTGGGTGCTTTAAAAACAGTAAATGGTGTATGTAACACCATAAAATTAAATACCAACCAATAAACAAATAAACAAATAATTGCTCTGGTTTTATTCGCACACAACCACATAAACTCAACACATTAGCCCGTAAAAAATAGAAGTGTCTTGAATTGGAACGGTTATTATCTATAGGTAAACATTGATGCGTCCCTGATACTTAGATACTTCCTTCTTACTACATGCTACTCAAAAGCGATGCTAGTCGCAACTTTTCATCGACATTCCACCAGCAGTTACATATGAACAATTCTGACCCTCACTATTCACTCCCTCTACATAACCTCCACCGCTCCAGTTTTCAATCACTGGTCGAGCTTTTTGAGACGTAGCGTTAACATCATTATGCTGGTTATGATCTGTATAGTTTTGTTGACTATCAGGATTAAAAAAATCAATTGTATTCAACGTATTATGGAGTAATTTATTATTATAATTACTATCATTAGCAGCCCCCATCACTACAATAGTCACCGACTGGCCATATCCACCTTCAAGCACATGCAAGTGACCTTTCAGTGCAGCCCTGCTCGACGGGTCTTTCCCATGATAGTTTTGTGTAACACCGTTAGATTCAACTTTAGCATTACCTGAAGGATAAAAGATGTACCCAGAGCCTATATCCAGTGGCTGTTGAGTTAGGCTGCTAGCCATTTCATGTCTATTATTAGTCAATGACGATGTTAGTATAAGCATGCCGTAATGTTGATTTGACTTCATGACAAAATCGCCATCATTAGATACTGAGCCGGACCAGTCATTCGGTATAACAAAGCTAATACCTGCTTTCGTAGCAGTTAATCTTTCTCCACTATTGTACTCAACTCCTTGTTGGAGTTCTGCAGCGTAAGCATTTTGCATAAACAACCGTAAACAGATAATAAGCAATAGATATTTGTTAGATAATTTCATAAATGATCCATTTTTTGAAAGTGTTGATAGCTAATATATGTGGCTAAAGGAATTCCTAAAAAGTACTATATATAATCAATTTCAACATGTTTTTTAGAAAATAACGTTGTTTTATAATTTTTATTTAAACAACTTACTTCAATAACCCTAACTTTAATGCTTCATGTAATGCTTCTGTTCTGCTATTAACCTGTAGTTTATTATAGATATTCTTAATATGTGTAGTCACTGTGTAATAAGTAATATCCAGCTTTTCCCCTATTTCTTTTGAAGAAAAACCCTGACTTACCAGTTTTAATATTTTCACCTGTCGCTCAGTTAAAGCCTCAGGCATTTCGGTAACAGGTTCAGGTTGTTGGAACTTCTGTAACATCAATCTCGCTATTACTGGGCTAATAGGCGCCCCACCTTGCATCATAGCCTTAATCGCATCGGTTATTTTCTGGCTCTTGTCGTCTTTCAATATATAAGCTTTAGCCCCTGCTTGTAAGGCATTAAAAACATTATGTTCATCCTGAAATCCGGAGATAACCATCGCTTCACAATCTAAATGCAGCTTTTCTATAGCTTTTATAATATCAATACCAGAACCATCTGGTAGACCTAAATCAGTTAATAAAATATCAGGTTTATGAGTATCGAGCGCGATCATACCTGCCGCTACAGTTGATGATGCATCAAGTAAATTGAATTGTTCATCTTGCTCAACTAATTCAATTAATCGCTCACGAACATCTATTTCATCTTCGACAATAATTATAGTATAAACAGGGTGTTGCATTAAATGTGCGTACTTATTCAATTAATAGTAAACACCATTATATTACATATTAAGTGAGCCGATATACCAAGATCTTGGTATTTATCTCATAAACTGCCAGCAATATAATTGTAGCAAGAGCTGGTACTAATCTCTTATCACTCAAACTAACAATGGAAATGACTGTATGGCTACTTAATTGTTGTGCAAGAAATAACAACACATAAGTAGTATTAAATTATAAAAGGAAAGATGCATGAAAAAAACACTATTAACAGCAGCCTTAATATCTACAAGTTTAAGTGCTAACTCATCGATAATATTACAAGATGGTGATTCTTATTCGACTGGTTTTAATTTAACTTCAGTAGCGGAAGGAAATAAATTTACTGATAATTTTTGGGAAGTTATTGTTGGGATTTACGATAGAGATAACGATCCGTTTCGACTTCCTGTTGTTAACCCCAGTACAGTTACATTAACTTTATATGAGAATACTAATTTAACGAATCAGGTCTATTCAGAAACACTGGATACTAGAGACTGGTTTGGTGATTACGGTGTTCTCTTTACTGATTTCAATAGTTTTTTCACCGACTTAGACGGCGGATTAACGGTTACCTATAATGGCGGCACTCAGGCGACGCTATTAGATATAAGTATTGCTAATTTTGCCGGAACTTTAACACCGAGCAACATTGCCAGTATTTATATCGATCCACAGGTTTCAGCGGTACCTGTTCCGGCTGCTGCCTGGCTATTTGGTTCGGGTTTGCTTGGATTAGTGGGATTCTCACGGCGCAAGATATAATATATCTCTAAAAATATTAATGTCATTCCCTAAGCAAATTTAAGGGAATGACAATTCATTTATAGCCCGGGTATAGCTGCTGGTATAAATGGGTAAGCCTTCTTCTGATACACCTGTAAATATAGCGGTAATTTTAAAATCGATTAAATATTCAACCAGCTCACTCTGAGAGTGAGTTACCAGCGCAATATTAGAAATTATAAATATAATTATTAAAACGCCTATTTACATAAGTTTATTATTATACTTATCATTTTTATACACATTAAATTTTTCATATAGAACAATTAATAAGTAAACGCCTTACAACTATCAGCTGTAGTTTCATAAAAAACAAATACAGCCATTGTAAAAAATAAAAATATAGAAATAACATGAAGTTATAACGCTAATGAACTATATTCTCTCTTGGGAGGAATTAGTGATGACTCAAGTAAAGAATAAAAAGAGCCAGACTAGTTTAGAGGGTGTGAAAAATTCAAGCAATTCAATTAATAATGAAAAAACACTTGCTGATCTTATTCTGGCATATTTATCTTCAATAAAAGCTGAATATATTTTTGGTGTGCCGGGGGGTGCAATTGAACCCTTATATAATGCATTAGCCCGATCCTGTCGAGAGTCAGAAGAAACTGACAAACTAACTGTAAAATCTGTAGTGGCACGCCATGAAGCAGGCGCTGCGTTTATGGCTGATGGTTATGCGCGTGAAACAGGTAAACTAGGTGTATGTTGTGCTACTACCGGTCCTGGAACAACTAACCTTATCACTGGTGTGGCTTCAGCTTATGCTGACCGTGTACCCATGCTTGTTATCACAGCGCAAACTGCACTTCCAAATTTTGGTAAACGAGGTTTACAGGAATCATCCAGTGATGGCATCGACACAGTTGCAATGTTTGAAAATTTTACAAATTACAACACGCTCATCTCGCACCCTAGTCAATTAGAAGGTAAATTATTTACGGCACTGATATCCGCATTCCATGAACCGCAAGGTCCTGTACATATCAGTATTCCTATGGATATTTTGAGTTCTAGCTGGGATGGTAACTCTACATTTAAGCTCTGTAATCTTTTACGTAATCCTGAAATTATGGATGACGAGAGTATGGATGAACTGTGTGAAACACTAATAGATGCTAAAAAAATCGTTTTATTTCTAGGTAGTGGCTGTAGTGAAGCTATGCCTGCTATTATGAAATTTGCTGAAATGAACAATGTCCCCTTTGTTACAACTGCAGGAGGAAAAGGTTGTGTAGATGCATACAACCCATTAAACAGAGGTGTATTTGGATTTGCCGGTCATGATACCGCCAGAGATACATTGTTAGATGAAGAAGTAGATGTGGTACTTGCAGTTGGCACCAGCTTAGGCGAAATTTCAACTGGTGGCTGGGATAAAGCCGCGCTAATGAATGACAAACTAATTCATATAGAAGAAACGGCTGAAAACTTTGCCCGCTCACCAATGGCTCGACTACACGTATACGGGCACCTGAATACGGTTTTTATTAACCTGATACAACTGTTTGCTACCTTAATCCATAACATGGAAGCAGTCACACCCCAGGAAAATCAAAATATAGTTCGCAGTGTTCATGGTAATAATATTATTACCTGTGCACCGAGTCACATTAAGGTAGATTGTCCTGAGGCATATTTACTTAATACTACCCCTGTAAAACCACAACGTTTAATGGGTGAACTGATCAAGTCTTTCCCCACAAATTCCCGCTTCGTCATTGATGCAGGAAACAGTTGGGCCTGGGCCACTCATTATTTACATCCTAAACAGGCTGGCAATTATCGTATTGGTTTAGGCTTCGGCGCTATGGCATGGGCCATAGGGGCTTCAGTAGGTACCGCTTTTGGCTGCCCAGATACACCTGTTATATGCATTACAGGTGACGGTAGTTTTTTAATGAGCGGCCAGGAAATCACTGTTGCTTTGCAGCATAATTTGCCCGTTATATATATTATTTTAAATGACAACTCATTAGGCATGGTTAAACACGGTCAAAGACTGGGTGGTGGTGAAAAAATAGCTTTTGAATTACCAGAAATAGATTATGCCGCAGTTGCCCGTGCGTTGGGTGTACAGGCATTTACAATAAAAAAACCTGAAGATTTTTCAGAATTAGATTTTAACCTGATGTGTAATACTAATGGCCCGACATTAATCGATGTATATATAGACGGAGAGGAAGTTCCCCCAATGGGCTCAAGAATGAAAGTGTTAACCAAAAAACAAGAATCACGCTTAAATGAAGATATGCCTGATAAAAATTAGTTTATTATGAAGTCAGTTAACAAAAGAGTAAAAACTTACTTACCGTTCCATTTGCGTTTAGCAACACCCGTGTAATTAATTCTTTCACACCTCAGAGGAAAAAAACTACCTTCCGGTTTATTCACGGCATCGATATAACAGGGAAACATGCCTGCTGAAAAACTTAATACATTAAATTGATAATATTCTACTGCAGTAAACCCCTGATCAGCCATTAATGCCGCGACAAGTGATGCAATATTCATTTTCATTCTATATCGACCATTCGATAAATATTCATCTATTTGATATGCAATTTTAACATGTTCCCCGTCAAACAAACCAAGTTCACTTGCAAGCTCTCGAAGTGGTTCTATTCTTTCATCTACTTTAACAATTGGACGACCATAGCCCGGTATGACTCTATTTGTTTTTAATTCATTTTTTATAAAAAACTCTAAATCGACACCAGAATCAATTTCTTTTTTTGCACGTAATAAAAGATCAATAGAATGGATATCCGGACCACGACCATAAATTTTAGCTTCAGATACAGCAGTAGCCGCACCTAACGCTAATGCACATGTGCTTCGTGAAGAACCGGCTAAAGAAGCAATTCGATTGTTCCAGATACGTGGATCAGGGTAACTACCACAAAGTGTCCACATACCGTTAAACAATTTAATCTGTTTTTCTGTATAGCTTTTTCCTGTGATTCCAAAAAGTAAGATTTCAACCCAACTAGAATGTTTGAATTCTGTAAATAAATCTTTACCACGTATAACTACACGTTCGCCTTGAAACCAGCCCCCCATTTCCGTATGTAAAACATCTTCAGCTGCAATTAAGTCATCATGATCAGGCATTTAATTATTTCACTTCACTTATAGAATCAGCTGGATCATTACTGAGCTTTAAACCTTGCGGCCAAAATGGAAATTTTTTCCATCCGATAGATTGTTGCTCCAATGCATGGGCTGCAGCTCCGGGTAGCCGGGCTAATAAGTAAAACATTTCTGCCTGCTGTGCACTAAAACCTAACATTTTAAATGCACCAGCAGTAACAAGGACACTTGAAATGGGCGAACCTGACAACAATTTTAGTTTATCTTTATTTTCATTTAACCAGTTTAAGTAATTATTCTCAGAAATATCACATAATATAGTCAAAAGTTGATTTGTTTGTGTTCTAAGTTTATCGCTATGCGGTTCAAAACCTGGACAATGTGTAGCTTCTGGCCACACATCAACATTACTTTCTTTATCATAAGACTCTATTTCGAGTTGCCATTTTTTTAAATCAAACTCAGCAGAAGTCCACAGATTCATGCATAAGTACAGTTCTCTACCTCCATTGAAGCTACCTGCTCCAACAGCTAGCGCAGCCATTAAACTAGCTGCATTCCCTGATCCACCCACACTTGAGCTCATTGCAGCCATCACACTGAAATCTCTTGGCCCCGGGTTGGCTAATGCGATACATATCTTTTCAAGAATTTTACTTTGCTCTGTTGTAGGTGCTTCGCCCATAAAAAGCAAAAAAAGATAATTCATGTAACTCGAATTTTCTAATAAATCATCATAAACATTGTATCCATGTAAATACGAGGATTTTGCTGAAAATGGATTATCCTTTTCAGGTTCTTCGAACCAAATTTTACTGGTAATTTTCTCTTTTGTATTTGTCATAGTTATTTCATATGATAACGAAGTTCAAAATTGATACTACGCTCATTTAATGGGTAATCATCTGGAATATCACCATTACTTGGCTCTAATGCATCATTATCCAGTAAGTTTTTGCTTGAGATTGCCGCTTCCCAATTATCATTACTTTTGTATCTGAGAGACAAATCTAACAAAGTGTAATCACTTATATCTTCGCGTAAATCACCCTCTACACGTTTTCTATCTGCTATCCAGTTAACCTGTGATGATACCAACCATTGTTGCGTCACATTCCAGCGCAAATCTGCATATAACTGCTGTTCTGGTATAAAAGACTCCTGTATACCTGTCGATTTATTTTTTGTTGACTGGTTAGCGTAATTAGAAATCAAGCGCAAATTAGAATTTATAGCCCAATCAATCTCGAGCTCGAACCCTTCACCTTCTAGATCTTTAGAGTTTGCTGCAACATTTGTATTGGTACCTGAACCATCATCAACAAAATCAACCATTCCATCCGTTTCATAACTGTAAATATTTAAACCTAATGTAATAGCTTGAAATGGAAAATAAGATACCGCAAATTCATATGTTTCAATCTCTTCAGGGTTTAAAGACTCTGTACCCAGAGCGACAGGATTGTTTTGCGAGTACAGCTCACTAAATGAAGGCGCCCGAAAAGCCGTACCATACAATAGTTTAGTCACTACATTGATTGTTGGGCTCCAGACAAATGCGAGTCTAGGATTCGTAGTACTTCCAAAATCAGAATAATTATCATATCTAACGCCCGCTGTAAGTGACCAGTCCGGTGCTAACTGCCAAATATCCTGGAAAGACAAAAAGCCTATCTGTCTATCTTCATCACTTACATAAACAGAATTTTCAACACCTGTAACATTAGTCAGCACCCCATCAACTACAGGCTGTGTTCCATTAATGACACCAAAACCAAAGTTTTTAGATTCATTGGCTTCAAGCTTTTCATTTTTAGCACCAACATTAACCCGAAGAGTATGGTCTTCAAAAGCGTCATATAAAAAAGTAAAATCCAGTTGTGAACTGGTTGTTTTTCTGCCGGGATGACCAATATAACCATCAGGAAAACTTACGATACAAGCTTGACCCAGCCCCGGAACAGTCGGACACAATGCATTAGATGGTATACTAAAAGCGTTACCATCATCACCAATTAACAACACAGTACCTGCCGGAAATATATTCAGTTGATTTTGAGACTCAACAACCTGATAGCTAAATCCACTTGAAAATTCCCAATTTTCAGAAAAATTATTATTTTCATACTCTAATGTGAACAAATGTTGCTCTATATCAGCTGAACCTTCATGATCCAGCACCTGCGCAATTCCAGCAACTGAGCCATTATCCCGTTGAACTGACCCATCAAAACCAACTTTCCAATTTTCACTATCCATATGTAAATTATAAGTAACTGCTTCATATCTATCATCTAGATAGCTTGGTGCAAGCGAAGCAGACGTGCCAAAACCACCCTCTGCAGGCGGCAGATCTAATACCGATTGTAAATCGGAGTTCACTATACGACTTTCATCTGCTGATCTACTGGCATATTCCAATGATGTTGCTATTTTCCAATTTTTATTAATTTCCCCGCCATATTGACCCCATGCATTAATTAGATCAAACGAACCAGTCCTTGCTCCGGCATGTGTTCCATTTAACTCATCTGCTGATTTGGTAATAATATTCACAACACCTGAAAAAGCATCTGCACCATAAACAGCTGAGCCAGGTCCACGAATAATTTCTATTCGAGATATATTTTCTATAGACGTAACTGAACCATCAATGAGTGAACCTGTATAAACATCTGCAGATATTCTATGTCCATTCAATAATATTAAAACCTGTGGTGTAAAAGTTGTTTTAATCCCTCTGAATATAAAGTTATTTAATGGGTTTTGCTGTGAAGGCGCCACATGTACACCAGGCACTCTTTCAAGCACCTGGTCTAAAGTGGTTGCACCCATAGCCTTTATATCATCAGCTGTAATAACACTGGCTGTTGACGGAGCTACGGCAATGGGTTGTGAAACACCTGTCGCTATACTAATCATCTCATCATCACCATACAGAAGATAAAGATCCTCCTCTTCCGCTGCTTCCTGAGCATGAACAGAGTGTATGGTAGTAAATAATAAGCTTGATACAAAAGTACTAAGCAAACAGCGTCTCATTAAATATCTCCAATGACATCGCATCCTTACTTGTCAGATAATTTTCATTTCGCCTCTAATGGGCATTAATTTATTGTTTTAATTAAAATAATTGTGTATATAGCTTAGGCTAGTTTAACTGGAAATCAATTTTACAACTTTATTTTTCTGCTTTTTTCTTTTTTCTAAATTAGCATCAGACAGCTGATCGAGTGGCTGAGGTTTTGCAATGTGATACCCCTGTGCTTCATCAACGCCTAGTTCTTTTAATCGCGTTAAGATATCTTCATCCTCTACATATTCTGCTATAGTTTTCAAACCTAAAACGTGACCAATATCATTTATTGACTTCACCATTGCATTATCAATAGGGTCGGAAACGATATCTTTAACGAATACCCCGTCAATTTTCAAATAATCGATAGGAAAATTCTTTAAATAAGCAAATGATGACATTCCGCTTCCAAAATCATCCAGTGCCGTTTTACAGCCTAGTTTTCTTAACTGAGCAATCAGACCTGTCGCTTTTGATAAGTTTGTAATGGCTGCCGTTTCTGTAATCTCGAAGCAGATTTTATCTGAAGGCACTTTTGTCTTTTTAAGTTGCAACTCAATAAAATCAAACAGCTTTTCGTCATTTAGTGACATACCAGACAAGTTAATTGCACAACATTTTAAATTTTCAAGCTGTAGTGGGTTTCTAGCTAACCAATTTAGAGATGCTCGAATCACCCAGCGGTCAACTTTATGAACCAGGTTATATCGTTCGGCAGCTGGTAGGAAAAAACCCGGAGGTAATATATTTCCTTCTTTATCCAGCATACGAATCAATATTTCATAATGCTGAGTCGTTTCTGTTAAATCATCCATCGAAACAATAGGCTGATAATAGAGCTGAAACAAATCGTTCTCATATGCCTCAGTTATGTTTGATACAACATTCATTTCACCCTGACGTTGCATTAATTCTTCATCATCTACGAGATAAGTATGAACTCTGTTACGGCCTTTCTCTTTTGCCATGTAACAGGAAGAATCAGCCTTACTTAAAATATCCTGAAATTCATGATTTGAATAATTAATAGGTACTAACCCAATACTGATTCCAATAGTGAAAGGGTTATCATTCCAGACAAAACGATAGTCCTGAACCGCTTCACACATTGATCTGGCAATCTTTTCTGCTTTATTAAGCGGGCAATTTTCTAACAATAAAACAAACTCATCACCCCCCACTCTGGCCAATGTGTCATCTGATTTTCTAACACGGTTTGAAAGTAATTTTGATATATTCTGTAATAGTTGATCACCTGCCATATGTCCACATGTATCATTTATTACTTTAAACTGATCTAGATCCATGTAACACAGCGCATGTTCTGTGTCTTCATCAACTCGACTCAAAACCGAATTTAAATGTCGCTCGAAATCAGCCCGGTTAATCAAACCTGTTAAAGAATCATGCGTTGCCTGATAAGTTAACTTTTTCGCCATATTACGTGTTTCAGTCACATCATGAAACACCATTACAGTCCCCGTAATATTGTTGCTCTTATCTCGGGTAAGTGCGACTGAGTCCTCAACGAAAATCTCATCACCTAACTTAGGCCTTAACATACAATGCTGCTCTGATATGATGACCTGACGATATTTAAGGCACTTTAGAATTGGATTAGCTTCTTTTGTATGATTTTTTTCATCAAACACCTGAAAAATATCATCTAAAAGCGTTTCATTTATCTCATTTAGCCGCCATCCTGTTAAACGTTCTGCCACAGGATTCAAATACAGCACCTTACCCTCAATATCTGTAGTAATAACCCCATCTGCTATCGAATTCAAAGTTATCATTGCTCTTTCTTTTTCTTTAAAAAGAGCATCCTGCCTCTCATCCAGTACTTCCATCATGTCGTTAAATACACTTGCAATATGTACTATTTCTTTAGGTCCTTTTAATTTAGCTTTAACCTGAGAATCACCCTGTTTAGCTTTAAGCATTATTTGAGATAAATTATTTAACGGTCTGGTTATATGTGTTAATACATAACTAAGCAGAAACAGTATAATGGCTGTTACAATCAGCGCTATGCCTATATTAGTAATAAATATAGTTTCCTGTATTTTATTTAATGCTGCTTTATCAACAACAACATAAACTGAACCTAAAAACTCTTTACTACTCGCATCATCAATATAAAGCGGACTGTCATCACTTGTCGGACTATATACTGGTGCTGAAAAGTGCCATGCCAGAGATGATTCTCTTAATATTCGTGGATTTTCATCTCTGTATACCTTAGGCAAAATAGCATAAGGCTCATTATCAATATTCCCTTTCGTCAAAAGAGTACTAGAGTCACTATCCTGTATTTGTACAAAACTAACACTAGGAAATAGCAACGCAGAAGAAGCGGCCTCTTCCGCATTTTCAGCACTACCATACAATAACGCCAACATACTTTGTGATGCCAGGTTCGCGGTTACCTGAAAACCTTCATTTATAATTTGTTCACGCATTTGATTACTAGCGAACCAGGACGAAGCTATAGCTGAAATAAGTGCAAGCCCAAGCACACTAAAAGTGAAAACAGAAAATAGCTGTTTCCTAAAACTATACTGTGGCGAAAATATTTTTTTAATTAAGCTCACACTTACACCCACTATCTCGATGGAAAAACAATATCAAACTGACGTTGTTCTCTTTTAGTAAAACTTAACCCCAGATGTGATGCCGTTCTCCTGTTTACGGCCAACTTAAGGTTAATTGTCGGAAATAACTGATACTTACCTTTTGCTGTAATTTGCTCGACAGCAATCATTGCAAGTTTTTTACCTACAAGCTTATGATCCGGGAACAAAGCAAATAGAGTTCCTTTTTTTGCATGTAATGGATTATTGGAAAAGACCACTATATTTTTATCCCATGCGGTTTTTAATATTTTCGGCAAAATTGCTTTATCGGGCACAACCCGGTCTAAAGGAATCCAGATCGCATCTTTATTACTTTCAACATTATTTAATATCTCAGTATAATTTTTAATACCTTGCTTAAGATTATCGACCTTATATAACAGCAACTGTATATTTCGTTTCGAAGCTGCTTTTTCTGCGATTTTGACTAGCCAACCTGTATTTTTTTCACTATAAACAACATGAACACGATTAATGTCTGGAGCCAGAGCATTAAGATAATGCAAAAACAATTCAGGGCTACCATCCATACTGATACCCCCATGCCCATTAGGAGTGGCAACAATAGCGCCAATCGTTAAAGGTATATTATTATTAAGCTGTTTTGCAACTTTATAACTGCGCTGCCCCAGAGTCAGAACTGTCTGGATCTTGTTGCTTCGTAACCAGTCATCAATCTCTTCGGTCTTTGTTTTATCTGATATTCGACGTGTAACAACATTGACATCATCAAGTTCATTAACACCTTCCAGTATATTCTTAAATACTTTTGAATACCCCCCCCTGACATCAGGGTATAAAACAGCTAGCTCCACCATTTCTGCACAAGCAGGGTGAATACTAACAATCCCAAAGATAATTAGAGTTAAGCTTAATGTTTTAAAAATGAACCGCTTAAGGCCATTTAATATATTCACTACACACCCTGTAGGCAAAAATTCAACATGCCTTGTTTTTAATTAAATTTAATCAGCCCTTAAATATCATCGGTTACTATACTTAATTAGTGCTTTGCCTATTTGTAATGAAGTATAGGTCTAAATCAATCATTCTACCCTTTCATACAACAGGGATATTTTCACCTTATACGGCAATATATAACTGAATTACTCGATCTGCTACGAGACCTATATTTAGTGCATTTTACATATAATATTTGATAATGCTTTAACTAATTGATAACACTGAAATTAAAGCATCATATACGGTAAACAGTTGCAGCTAAACTGATTGTTTATCATATAGCTTTATAAGTATATTAATACATACAGTAAACCTGAAATAAAACTACGGTTTTAAAATATCTAAAAGCAATAGTGATATAAAAGCGTATATATAAACGTTGCATACATATCGGCCGTAATCATTTTTTCTAAAACAACAGATCAGGCTCAAATTACAAATAGCACAGTTATTCTGAGTCATGCTTACAGAGCAATTACTTTAAATTTCACTTCTACTGCATGAAAACTTGTGTTTATGAGCTGACCTAAATTAGTCATATAAGTAGCATTTACAGAAAGACACCGCATTGAGATGTGCAAAAAATATCAAATAAGATCAATTGGGTTATAAGTGTTTATTAACAGATAGTTAAATTTTATAACCACATATATATTGAAAAACTGTTTAATAGCTTTCCTTAGAGCAGGTGACTATAAGGGTCGATTTGTTACTACCCATCAGGAAGACTGGGCAGTAAAAACTGATATAGTGACCAAACTCTTACAGATTAAATCAAAAGTTTAATCTACTCTTACAAATCTACAGGTTTATCTTTAAGTATTTTCTTGCCTGTAATCATTGCAGAAACCAGAGATCCACCCTCTTTTCTCTCTGCACGGATTACAAAATATATATGCAAAAATATTATAAAGATGAGCGTATACGCTGAATATAAATGTATAAGTCCAAAAGGTTTTTTGAAAGCCTTTAATTTACTGGCTTTGTCCTTATGCGTCCCTTTAGAGTTATATGGAATAAGACTCTCAGGGTCTGTATTAGCATCTGCTACATACTCAGCAACAAACGCTCCAAATGGTGGATAATAAATATCCGTTCCCGCACGTATTAAACCCGTAGTCATTAATATCACCATGAGTAATACCATAGCAGAAACCGCTAATCTGCCGAGAGGGTTATGCCCTAAAAACACCTGAGTCTGTGAGATATTCATTGAGCTTTTATAACTCTTAAGTAATTGAATAAAACCTTTTCCCGGAATAATGTTTTTCCATAACGCATACCTTGAACCGATAAACCCCCATATTAGTCTCCACACTAGATTCAATGCAAAAACATAACCAACAATAACATGTACTTCTTTTAGCGCAATTTTTGCCTCAACACTCACAATTCCAAGTTCTTTTTTGTAAAGCATTAACATGCCGAATAAAATAAGCATAATTACCGATAGAAAATTAACCCAGTGAAATATTCGAGTAGATGCATCCCAGACTCTATATTCTTTAAAATTTGAATTAGACATTTCACTCCACCCCACTCTCATTTATAGATAACAGTTTAATCTCTTTATCTATCATTTGTTTAAATGCATTCAGCTTCAGTATAGCTTGCAATTTATCAGGTTTGCTTAAAAATTTGTATCCACGACCATAAGGCCAGCCATACCCCCACCTAAAAGACGTATTTAAGAATGGCGAACCGCCGACCCGAACACCCGCTAACATTATTTTTGCAATTTCGGGCTCGCCGACACTTTCTACACATTGTTTAAGCCTGAGATCAGCATCATTTTTTTGAATTGCGCTACCCCCTTTCCAATATGCAAGATCATGTGAGAAACAACAGTTACTCCAGAGTGATTGCTGAAACAGAGTACCGTCAGGAAAAGCACTACACCCATCCGATGTAAATGGTTTTAGATCTGAAGCTGGAGTCGTAGTTGAAAAAAAAAATAAAAGTATAAATCGCCAGTACATAGATATCTCAAGTTTTATATGATTAACTCATAGAATACCATGTTACCTCACAAACACTGAACCTAATGACTAGTACCGGCTGATCTGGTAATTTTATTATATACATTGTATTTACCTGATGGTTTTTTCATTGGTAAACGTTTAATTTCTTCAAAACTCTCAGCATCGTAAACAATCACCTCTCCCTGCATATCCCAGATACTCAGTAGAACGTATTTACCTTGCTTGTCGAATTCTACATGTGCAGCTGTTTTACCTTTTGCCGGTCTTAGTGTTTTAACAATTTCCAAGGTTGATTTGTCTATTATATGAACAGCTTCTTTATTTTTTCCAAAAAATACATCTACCCATGCATATGCGGAGTTCTCATGGCTACGCATAAAGAAACCTGGCCCCAATGTTTCAATTCGTTTAATCGTCTTCCACGTCTGCATGTCTATTATAGTCACCACTCCTTCTTTAAGGTTTGGTGTAGCCAGAACAGTTTTTCCTTTATATTGCCAGGTGATACCCGAACTCATATGTGGCATACCTTGTAGATCTAACGTCTTAACGGTACGGCCCAAATCCAGATCTACCACTTTAGCTTTTTTATCACGAGAAGAGCCAATAATTAACTCATAGGACTGATTAAAAAAGAAATCATCTAAATAATCTTCCGTTTTAATTTTGCGAATAGGAAATTTATCATTTTCTCTTTTCAGACCAACATTTTCACCTGAGTCTTCACGATAATCATGCATCCATTTTCCAAAACCCATTGGTGGGCTCTCTTCATATGAAATTTCCCATACTTCTTTAATATCTTTTAAAGCTGCAATAAATGTTTTTCTTGGAGCCGCATCATAGACAGCACTCACTCTAGAACTATCCCCTGCTGCATTTTCTACAGGTATAATTTTTATCGGTGATAAGTCTACTGCCGATAATATAACCAAAGTATGTGGCAGGTAGTTACCTGCAATAATATGCTTACCATCACTGGATACAGCTACATTTCGCATATTAATACCGACACGAATTTCAGCAACAACAGCCAGGTTATAAATATCGTATTTTGTTACCCAGCCATCTCTTGAACCAAAATAAACAAAACGACCATCAGGTGAATACTTGGGGCCACCATGTAATGAGAAACGTGACGCAAACCGGTGAATAGGTTCAAATGTATCACCGTTTAATACAGTTACATGGTGGTCACCTAATTCGACCACCAAAAAAATATTCATTGGGTCTGCATTCCAAACCGGTTTTGCAGGCAATTTTATAACTTCAGGATAAATAATCTGACTGCTTAGAATGTC